>Ga0182012_10000309_pt1 | contig 55589 bp, 46 predicted proteins | sample 612S2SmetaG_FD_120486 | JGI IMG/M metagenome (GOLD analysis project Ga0182012, IMG submission 120486) | Permafrost microbial communities from Stordalen Mire, Sweden - 612S2S metaG | ecosystem: Environmental > Terrestrial > Soil > Wetlands > Permafrost | place: Sweden: Stordalen | collected... | reverse complement strand
CAGTCGCTCCAACCGCTCACGATCGGCTGGGCCGATCAAAATTCGTTCGATTTTCCTCATCGGTCCAGATTCGCACGTCTGAGCCGATTTGTGAATCAACTGTCAGCTTCGGAACACTAGCCGTTCCGACCTGCTCGGCGAGTGAGGCGATACTTGCCGAGCCGACGATGCCGCTACGTCATCCTGTGTCGGCCGCCTTTTGACCCGGAATTTCGAACAAGCCCGTCAAGCCAAATCAGCCCGTTCAGCCCGGTTTGACCTTCCAAGCGTGCTCCCCGGATGAAACGCAGTTAGACGGGTGCCGCTATCACTGCGCCACAACCCGGCGCAGCCACGAAATTTGCGAAATGGTATCGAGCCGGACTCGCTGAAGCGCGCACCTCCGAGTCTCATTCACCCAGGGCTACTGCAGAGCCACTGCTTTCCGGACGCATCAGTACGTAACCAGTATGGCAATCCTGAGCTCAATTCTGGCCCAAACCGTGAGGTAAATGAGATTTCGCTTGCGAAATTGACCATCGTCGGCCGATCCAGGGTGGCCTTGGCGGTCGATCAGCAAATGCTCATCGCCACGCCCATTACTCTTTGCGCGAGCCCGACATCTCCACCACCTTGCGCCAGCGCCCGGTCTCGGTCGCGAGCATCGCGGCAAATTCGTCGGCGTTGCCGGTAATGGCGATGGCGCCAAGTTCGGCGAGACGCTGCCCGATGGCAGGGTCAGCCAGCGCGGCGTTGATTTCCTTATTGAGGAGATCGACGATCTCTTTCGGCGTTCCGTGCGGCGCGCCGACGCCATAGAACGAGCTGGTTTCATATCCGGGAAGGGTGTCGCTGATCGGCGGCACCTCCGGCATGGTGTTCGATCGCTCCCGCGTCGTCACCCCGAGCGCGCGCAGCTTGCCTGAACGCACCAGCTCGAACGAGGAGGTGACGTTGTCGAACATGCCCTGGATCTGGCCCGACATCACGTCGGTCAGGCCGGGCGCCGATCCGCGATAGGGCACGTGAACGAACTGTATCCCTGCCATCGCCTTGAACAGTTCGCCGGAGAGGTGCAGCGAGGTGCCGACGCCGGAGGAGGCGATGCTCATCTTGCCCGGATTGGCCTTGGCATAGGCGATGAATTCCGTGAGGTTGTGAACCGGAAGATCGTTATTGATCACCAGCACCAGCGGTATCCGGGCGATGCCGGCGACGGGCACGATACCCGCAGCGAAGTCGAAGGGCAGCGTGGGGTCGAACGAAGCATTGATGGCATTGGCCGTGGAAGTCAGCAGCAGCGTATAGCCGTCCGGAACTGCGTTGATGACGGCCTGGGTGCCGATATTGCTGCCGGCGCCCGGCTTGTTCTCAACCACAAAGGATTGGCCGAGCCGGTCCGATAGCCGCTGACAGATCAGGCGGGACAGCACGTCGGTGGCGCCGCCCGCCGTGTAAGGTACCACCCACCGCACCGCATGGGAGGGATAGCCTGCTTGCGCCCGGGCGGGGCCGATCAAGCGATGGCCGAGCCATGCCACGCCGGCGGACGCCGCCGAATGAAGAAAAGCTCGTTTGCTGATCATCGCGATGCCTCGCATGTTGGTGAGGCCGATATCGCGCGCCTCATGATAGGCGCCATATTCCATTCATGGTAGTAAACGTCGAGTGCACTCCGATTTTGGCGAGGTCGCCGGACGCCGGCCAATGACGTTAATTACCGGCGCCGTCAGCTCGCCGTCTCGGCAACCTGGTCTTAACCCTGCTCCTTAACACATGGCTCGGCCGACACGTCTATACGTTGCCGCAGCAAAACAACAGCGCGTGCCATGAGTGTAGACGAGATCGAACAACCGGTTAAAAACCCATCGTCCCGCGGCAAGCGGTCGGCCGCCAAGAGCTGGCTGAAGGCCATCGAGCTCACCTCGCGTATCGAGGCCGATCCCTCGTGCCTGTTTGCCGACATCATCGCGCAGTGGGCGGAACGACAACCCGATCGTATTGCGCTGATCTCCGAAACCGAGACCTTCAGTTATCGCATGCTGGCGCAGCGGTCCAACCGCTACGCGCGCTGGGCATTGTCCGCAGGAATTCAAGCCGGCGAGACCGTTTGCCTGTTGATGCCGAACCGACCGGACTACCTCGCCGCCTGGCTCGGCATCTCCGCGGTCGGCGGGGTGGTGGCGCTGATCAATACCCGGCTGGTTGGGCCATCGCTGGCACATTGCGTTAACCTCGCCAATGCCGGCCACATCATTCTGTCGAGCGAACTGGCTGGCGAATTCGAAACGGCACTGCCGCATCTTGCCCGCGCGCCGAAGATCTGGATACCTGGCGGCGACCATAACGAAAATAATATCGATGCGGCGCTGGATCGCATGGCAGCAGGGCCGTTATCGCGGGCCGAACGGCGCGGGGTCACCATCAACGACCGTGCGCTGCTGATCTTCACCTCCGGCACCACCGGCCTGCCAAAGGCCGCCAGCATCAGTCATCGTCGCATCCTGAATTGGGGCGGCTGGTTCGCCGGACTGACCGACGCAACGATCGAAGACCGGCTCTATGATTGCCTGCCGCTGTTTCACAGCGTCGGCGGCATCGTCGCGCCATGCAGCATGCTCTGCGCCGGTGCCTCCGCGGTCATCGCGGACAAGTTTTCCGTGCGGACCTTCTGGCAAGACATCGTGCGCTTTGACTGCACGCTGTTCCAGTATATCGGCGAGCTCTGCCGCTACCTGCTGAAGGCGCCCGGTTCCGAATTCGAAGACCGGCACCGTCTGCGGCTCGCCTGTGGCAATGGTTTGCGCGGGGATATCTGGCAGGCCTTTCAGGCCCGCTTCGGCATCCCGCACATCCTTGAATTCTACGCGGCGACCGAAGGCAATTTCTCGCTCTACAATGTCGAGGGCAGACCCGGCGCCGTGGGGCGGATTCCGCCGCTGCTCGCGCATCGCTTTCCAGCGGCGATCATTCGTCTCGATGTCGACACGGGCGTGCCCATTCGCGGCGCCAACGGTCTCTGCATTCCCTGCGCCCGCAATGAGGTGGGCGAGGCCATCGGCCGGATCGGAGCCGCCGATGGCGGCGGCGGCCGCTTCGAGGGCTACACCGATGCGGCCGAGACCGAAAAGAAAATCCTGCGTGATGTGCTGGTGCCAGGCGATGCCTGGTTTCGTACCGGCGATCTGATGCGGCTCGATGATGCCGGCTTCTTTCATTTTGTCGATCGGATCGGAGACACGTTCCGCTGGAAAGGCGAGAATGTCGCGGCCTCCGAAGTCAACGAGGCCGTGCTGGATTGTCCGGGCGTGGTCGATGCGTCGACCTATGGCGTCAAGGTGCCCTGCGCCGATGGCCGCGCCGGCATGGCCGCGATCGTAGTCGACGCCCGGTTTGAATTCGAGGCCTTCCGCGACCATCTCGCGCGACGGCTGCCGCCCTACGCCCATCCGGCGTTCGTCCGCCTATGCACGAGCCTGGACTCGACCGAGACCTTCAAGCAGAAAAAAAATCAACTGGTGCTCGACGGCTTCGATCCGCGCGTTGTTTCCGACCCGATGTTCTTCAGGGATCCGGCGTCCAACGCCTATGGTGCGCTCGATGCAGTCATCTATCCACGCATCATCGATGGTTCGATAAGGCTGTAGGCTGCGCGGCATCCGGTCGCCGGTCGCCAGTCGTATTGAACGCGGCCTGCGTCAGGCCGGCGGGCAGCCGGTTCACTCGGCGCCACTCGCTCCTCTGAACAACACGAGGATACCGCTACCGATAGTCCTGAGACCAGGCGCATCCGCAAAACCGACTCATTTGTAAGCTTTGCATTCACCAATCGGCGCACAAACTTGGCCTGAAGGTGGAGTTAATTCATCTTTGCGCGTTACCATGGCGCCGCAGACTGAATAGGCCAAAGGGCGCCCAGCGATGTCGGTAAAGGAAACCATAATCTCCGCGATGCAGCAGATTGCCCGGGAGCAGCAGGTGAACCTGCCGCCGCTTGATGACGATCTGTCGCTGCACGAAACGGGTTTCGATTCGCTCGGCTTTGCCATCCTGGTGGCACGGCTCGAAGACGATCTCGGTATTGATCCGTTTACCATAGCGGAGGATGCCGCCTTCCCTCTCACCATAGGCGACTTCATCAAGGCCTATGAAAATGTCCCCGCATGAAGTCTTCGCGCTCCGGAGCTATCTCGGTCCGAACCGCCAGGGCCGCACGATTTCGGATGCGCGACGGCTTCTGTCGCTGACGGATATCCTCGGCGAAACCTGTCTGGCCGGTCGTCTAGGCGAACTCGCCGGGCGTGCGGTAATGCTGGCGGTCAAGGATCAGCTGATTTCCGCCATCGCGATGACGGAAATCGATGGCTTGGCACGGCGCATGCTGCTCTGTCCACCCGATTTCAACGCCGACCATGCCAGCACCCTGATCGAGGATGCCGACATCGATGCGGTCGTTACCGATGACGCGGCGAAATGGACGACGTCCGGCATAGACCTGATCGTGACCGCGCAGGCGCCGTCGCGCGCGGCGGTCAAGACCCAAAGCGACCGGGCGACGGAATGGCTGATGCTGACCTCCGGCACTTCGGGGGTACCGAAAATCGTCCGCCATAGCTTGGAGGGGCTCACCGGCGCGATCGTCGCTGATGATGTGGGGCGCGACACGCCGCCGGTGTGGGCGACCTTCTACGATATCAGGCGCTATGGCGGCCTTCAAATCTTCCTGCGCGCCGTCATCGGCGGCGGCTCGATGGTGCTGTCCGATCCCGGCGAGCCGATCGCCGATTACGTTTCAAGGCTCTGCGCACGTGGCGTCACGCATATTTCGGGGACGCCGTCGCACTGGCGCAAGCTCTTGATGAGCGGCGCGGTTTCCAGGTTCGCTCCGCAGTACGTTCGGTTGTCCGGCGAGATCGCCGATCAGGCAGTGCTGGACGGCTTGCGCCTGGCCTTTCCGGGAGCCTCGATCGGTCATGCCTATGCCTCGACCGAGGCCGGCGTCGGCTTTGCCGTGAACGACGGCCTCGAGGGCTTTCCGGCCAGCCTGATCGGGCAGGTCAAGGATGGCGTCGAGATGAAGATCGCCGAGGGATCGCTGCGGATCAGATCGAGGCGGGCCGCTCATGCCTATCTCGGCCGCGATGCCGCCGCCCTGACCGACGCCGACGGCTTCGTCGACACCGGCGACATGGTCGAGCTGCGCGGCGACCGCTATTACTTCGTCGGCCGCCGTGGCGGGATCATCAATATCGGCGGGCTCAAGGTTCATCCCGAGGAGATCGAGTCCGTCATCAACCGCCACGCGGAGGTGCGGATGTCCCGGGCCCGGTCGCGCCGCAGCCCGATCACCGGCGCCATCGTGACCGCGGATGTGGTCCTGGCCGATGTCGGCGCGGACAAGAGCCGTAGCGGCGAAATCCGCGACCAGATCCTGGCCGAGTGCAGGGCACAGCTCGCGGCTCACAAGGTCCCCGCCGTGATCAGGTTCGTGCCATCGCTCGATATCACAGCGGCGGGAAAGCTGGCGCGCCACGATGCATAATGTGCTGGTCACCGGAGGCAGCCGCGGCATCGGGCTGGCGATCTCGCGCAGGCTCGCTGCTGGCTACAATGTCATCGCAGTGGCGCGGCGCGAGAGCGAGGAATTGCGCCAGGCGATCGGCGACGTCGTCAAAGGCACCGGCGGCCTGCATTTCCGCGCCTTCGATCTGAGCGCGGTCGACGCCATCCCGTCCTTCGTCAAGGGCTTGCGCGATGAGTTCGGCGCGATTTATGGCCTGGTCAACAATGCCGGGATCGGCACCGAGGGCTTGCTTGCCACCATGCACAATACCGAGATCGAAGCGCTCGTGCGTCTCAACGTGCTGTCGCCAGTCATCCTGACAAAATATGTGGTGCGGCAGATGATGGCCGACGGTGCCGGCCGCATCATCAACATGTCCTCCATCATCGCCACGACCGGGTACAATGGTTTGTCGGTCTACGGCGCGACCAAGGCCGCGGCATCAGGCTTTACCCGCTCGCTGGCGCGCGAAGTCGGCAAGCTCGGCATCACCGTCAATGCGATCGCGCCGGGTTTTATCGACACCGAATTGACGCAGACCCTGTCGGAAGAGGCGCGCCAGCGCATCGCCAGCCGCAGCGCGTTGCGGCGGCTGCCGGAGACCGACGACGTCGCCCGCATGGTGGAATACCTTCTGGGCGACGGCGGCCGCAACATCACCGGCAGCGTACTGACCATCGACGCCGGCAATACGGCGTGAACCGACGTTCGACGGTCGGCGCCGTTTGCGCGCGTTGATTTCGCTCAACCACAACAGGCTCATTTCCGGCCAGAAGCTTAGGCCAAGCGGCTTAAGCAGGGAATAAACGATGTCATTGGAGCGCCTCCTGCGGGGGGCCCTGGTCGCGATATCCGTGACCGGACTGTCGGTTGGGATTGTCGCCGGTGGCTTTGGGCGACCTGATCTCGCTGATCTCGCCTGGCAGCTTGCGACCGCGCCGGTGGTGGCGGGACTGGCGCTGTCGATCGTGCGCGATCTTTTGGCCGGCCGGCTCGGGGTCGACGCGATCGCGCTGGTTTCCATGAGCGCGGCGCTGGCGCTTGGCCAGCCGCTCGCCGGCGCCGTGGTCGCGCTGATGTATTCCGGCGGCAACGTGCTCGAGGACATCGCCATTGCCCGGGCCGAACATGATCTGCGCTCGCTGGTCGACCGCGCGCCGCGCGAGGCCCATCGCCGCGTCGGCGAGCATATCGAGGAGGTGCCGATCGCAGCGGTTGCGATTGGCGATCGGCTGCTGGTGCGCGCGGGCGAGATCATTCCGGTCGATGGCCTCGTGATTTCCGAGTTGGCCACGGTCGACGAGCAGGCATTGACGGGCGAGCCAATCCCGGTGGTCAAGGGACGCGGCGCCGCCATCCTCTCCGGCTCGCTGAATGCCGGCGAGACCTTTGAACTGACGGTGACCGCTACGGCGGGCGAGAGCACCTATGCCGGCATCGTGCGCCTGGTGACCGCGGCGCAGACCGCCAAGGCACCGTTCGTGCGGCTGGCCGACCGCTACGCGCTGATCTTCCTGCCGGTGACGCTGGCGCTGGCCTTCGCCGCGTGGCTGATCTCGGGCGATCTGATCCGCAGCCTCGCCGTGCTGGTCGCGGCGACGCCCTGTCCTCTGATCCTGGCGGCGCCGGTTGCCTTCATCGCCGGGGTTGCGCAAGCGGCGCGGCGCGGCATTCTGGTCAAGGGCGGTGGCCCGCTCGAAGCACTGGCGCGCGCCCATACCGTGCTGTTCGACAAGACCGGAACCTTGACGGTTGGCGGGGCGCGGCTGATCTCCGTCGACGTCGCGCCGGGCGAGAGCGTCGAGGAGGTGCTGATGCTTGGCGCTTCGCTCGAGCAGGCCTCGCATCATGTTGTAGCCGCCGCCATCGTTCAGGCCGGGCTGGGGCGCGGCCTGACGCTGAAGGTGCCCGAACAGGTGAAAGAAACCATGGGCTCGGGTCTGTCAGGGGTGATCGAGGGGCGGCGCGTCGCCGCCGGTTCGCACGACCTGATCTTTGCCGGCGCGCGGGTCAGCGAATGGGCCGCGCGGGCGATCCGGCGCGCTTCCTGGCGTTCGGCGCTGATCGTCTTCGTCGCGGTCGAGGGCCGGCCGATCGGCGCGCTGCTGCTCGCCGACGAACTGCGGCCCGATACGCCGCGAGCGATTCGGTTGCTGCGCGACGCCGGCGTGGCCCGCATGGTGATGGTGACCGGCGATCGTTCCGCCGCCGCGCAGGCGATCGGCGCCGCCCTCGACCTCGATGCGGTGCTGGCCGAGCGCGTTCCTTCCGACAAGGTCGATGCGGTCCGGTCAGAGCAAAAGCTGCATCCGACCATCATGGTCGGGGACGGCATCAACGATGCGCCCGCGCTGGCTTCAGCCGATGTCGGGATCGCGCTCGGCGCCCGCGGCGCCAGCGCCTCGTCGGAAGCGGCCGACGTGGTGATCCTCGCCGACCGTCTCGATCGGGTCGGCGAGGCGATCGTGATCGCGCAGCGGGCGCGGCGGATCGCGATCGAGAGCATCATCGCGGGCATGGGATTGTCGATGCTGGCGATGCTGGCGGCGGCGTTCGGCCTGCTATTGCCGGTGCCGGCAGCCATCGTCCAGGAGGTGATCGACGTCGCGGTGATCCTGAATGCCTTGCGCGCCTTGACGCCGGCCCATGGCCATGGCGGCCGAGGCATCACCGCCGAGGCTGGACGCGAGCTGCATCGCGATCATCTGGCGCTGCTCGGTAATCTCGACCGGCTGCGGTCGATCGTCGACGGGCTCGACGACGCCACGTCCGATAGCGGCGCCGCTTTGATCGCCGAGGCCAACAAGGTCGTCCAGGAGCAGGTGGTCGCGCATGAACGCGACGACGAGGGCAGCGTCTATCCGCGACTTGCCGGGATTTTGCGCGAACGGCACGGCCTTTCGGCCATGAGCCGGGCGCACCGCGAAATCCTGCATCTCGCCCGCCTGCTCGCGCGCGTGGTCGAGGACCTGCCGACCGAGAAGGTCGACCGCTATCTGATGCGCGACGCCCAGCGCGTGATCGAGGCGATCGAGACCCTGGTGCGCATGCACACCGCGCAGGAAGAAGACATCTATGAGGCTGTCGTTTCGCAGCGTTCGGCCTGAGCGGCCGGCGCCTTTAAAGACCGGATCGCCGGGAGTGATTGATCTGGCGCAAAGTACGTCATCCGGTTCCTGCTAAACTTTAAGTAACGCATCACGGATGCCGGGTATGGAAGCCGGGAAAGTGCCGGTTGCCGCGAAGTGATCCCAACTCCTCCCGGCCGGGAGTTTCATCAATGCCTGAGATCATTGATATCCTGCTCGAAGAGCACCAGAACATCAAAAAGCTGCTTCTCGTGCTGGAGCACGAGCTTGAGCTGTTCGATGCCGGCGGGCGGCCGGACTACGAGATCCTGGAAAGCATCATCCAATATTTCCAGGACTATCCCGAGAGCTGCCATCACCCCAAGGAAGAGATGATTTTCAAGAAGCTGCAGCTGGTGGATCCCGCGGCGGCGAAAGCCTTCGGCGACGTCGAGGCCGAACATGAGATCGAAGCCGCGCGATTGCGCAGCTTTGCCCGCGCGGTGGCTTCCGTGCTGGCCGACCAGGAATTCCCTCGTGAAAACTTCCATCTCGCAGTGAATGATTTCATTGCGCATCAACGCCGGCATCTGGAAAAGGAGGAGCGGCTGTTGTTTCCTGCCGCCGTCAAGGCCCTGCGCCGGGAAGACTGGGCGGAAATCGACGCCAGGCTGGATGCCCGGGAAGATCCGCTGTTCAACCGCGTGGTTGAGGAGAAATTCCGCAACCTGCAGAAGACCATCTTGCGGTGGGAGCAGGAGACGGAAGAATCCCGGGCCGACCTCGCGCGTCAGCCCTGAAGCAGGGCGACGGCTGCCGTATCTTGATCGAATTGACGCGCCTTAATTCAGCGTGGCCGATTCGGCGTCTTGCGATCGCGCAAGCGCAGGTCGCCTCATCCGCTCACTTTCTGACTTTGGGCAGGTCGATCCGTTCGTCGGAGAATTCCGGGGGGCCTTCCGTGAGCCTGCGAATGCGGCGTTCGCGCTCCGTCGTCGATAGCGAAGGGTCGAGCAACTGATCGAGCTGTCGGACCGCCAGGTCTTCGATTGCAAGCGGATCCAAACTGACGGGGTCAGGGCTGGCGGCGGATGCCGTGACGCTCAAGCCAAGCTCGACCAGTCGCCGAATGGCGTCGGAGCGGACCATGTCATGGGTTTCGGCCCAGGCATCGACGGCGGCGGTCAGTCTTTCGGACATTTTAACCGCGCTGATGGCGTCGCGCTCCGCGAACGGGCGGATGGGAGGTCTATCGTTCTTGCCGAATTCGCCCACGCCGGACATCCACTATCGGAGAATTGACTCTGACATGTTAATCGCATTTTTCTCACGGCGATTTGACAGGGATCAATGCTGTCGTGCGAAGGCAGGCTGGATGGCGCCTCACAACCTCCGCTCAAAGACCCCTGCGCGTGACAATTTCATAGAACGTGACCACGATTTCAAACGCGATCAGCAGCACCACGATGACCTCCAGCCGCAGCGAGCGCTTGGTGTCGATGATATCCGACAGCGTCGTTGCGGTATCCGAGATGACCGAAAGCTTCCGGTTCAGGGTCTCGACGCGCTCGCTGAGCTCGTATTCGTCTTCCAGACGGGCATAGAGCCGTTCAAGGTCGGGCCGGTCCCAGAGCACGTCCGGTTTTTCGCCGGCGGCCACCCGGCCTGAAATACGATGCTGAACGAGCAGCGCGTTGCCCAGAAGCTTGAGCAGATCGGTCCGGTTTCGCGACGTCCTGCCGAATTTCGCGAGTTCCTCGGCGAATGGCTCGATCGTATCGAAGACGTTGGTGACCTGCCTTTCGTCATGGCCGAGCACCACGCTTTTGGCCAGTGCGTCAGCGACGACCAGAAGCCGTTCCAGGGACAGCTCTCTGACCAGCACAGGCCCGCCGACCGGGATCGTCTCTTCGGCCTCGTTGGCGACCTGTATTTTCGCCCACTCTTCTTCGGCAGGCGTGATCTTGCCGAAGGTGCGAGCCTGCAGGCGATCGAGAAATTCCGTCTCCTGATCCCCCGATAGCCCGATGAATACCGCAACGCCATAGCGGAACAGCACCGCCAATCCAGCCATGCCGACGCGCACCGCGAGCGGCGCGCTCGACAGCACCTGACCTTCAAAGCCTGCCGTATTGATGCGATCGCCGATCTGCAGGGCGTGGGCGGTGATCTGCTGGGCCGCGGGATTTGAATTTTGCATGCGTTACACGTATCAGGCTACAAAGGATTTTTCGATGACATCGGAATGAGGGCCTGAACCCGAATTCAGGATCCAGCGGTATCTGCTTGAGTTTTCAAGGACACGGACCAATCCGCAGCCATGACCACGCCCGCCGGCAGCGATCAGTTCTATGGCTCCATTGCGGTCTTTCGCGGCTTTGCCAGCCTGATGGACCCGGCGCTGTATTCGCCGCTGCCGGAGGACTGGACCGTTGGGGTCGCCGATATCGTTGAATCGACCAAGGCGATCGCGCAGGCGCGCTATAAATCGGTCAATATGGCCGGCGCCGCGGTGATCGCGGCGGTCACCAACGCGCTCGAAGGACGCGAGTTTCCGTTCGTGTTCGGCGGCGATGGGGCGAGCTTTGCGGTGGCGCCCGGCGATCTCGATCGCGCCCGCGAGGCCTTGGCGGCAACCGCGGTCTGGGTCGAGGAAAGTCTCAATCTGCTGATGCGGGTGGCGATGGTGCCGGTCAGCGCGGTGCGGGCGCAGGGCCTTGATGTCCGCGTGGCTCGGTTCGGGCCATCGCCCAACCTATCCTATGCGATGTTTGCCGGCGGCGGCCTTGGCTGGGCGGAAGCGGCGATGAAGCGCGGCGAATTCGCGGTCGCCAAGGCGCCGCCGGGGACGCAGCCCGATCTGACCGGGCTGTCGTGCCGGTTCGAGGAAATTCCCGCAACGCGGGGCGTCATCCTCTCGGTGCTGGTCGTTCCGGCGCCGGGCGCCGACGCCGCGGCCTTTCGCAAGCTGATTGAAGAGATCATCGCGCTGGTCGAACATACGCCGGACGCCGGGCGGCCTGTGCCGCCGGGTGGGCCGCCGCTGCGATGGCCGCCGGCCGGAGCCGACATGGAGGCGCGCGCCCAGCGCGGCGGATCGCTGTTGAAGCGGCGGGCGCGGGTGCTTGCCCACACCCTGTTGGCCTATCTGATCATGCGCTTCGGCATCAGCGTCGGCGGCTTTGTGCCGAAAACCTACACCCAGCAGGTGGTGGAGAACTCCGACTTTCGCAAATACGACGACGGCCTGCGCATGATCCTGGACTGCACCGTGGAACTGGAGCGCACGCTGACCCGGCGGCTCGCCGAGGCTGCATCGGCCGGCATCGCCCGCTACGGCCTGCACCGGCAGGACGCGGCCATGATGACCTGCTTCACGCCGTCGGCGCTGCGCAGTGATCATGTGCACTTCATCGACGGCGCGCGCGGCGGTTATGCCTCGGCCGCGACGGCGCTGAAGGCGACGCTTGGGTAATCACAGACGAGCCGAATCGCTTCAGCGCGTCGATCGGCTCCAGGTTTCGCCGCCGCACAGCGTGCCGACGCAGCCATCGACCCGCAGCGCGTCCGGTCCCGCCACGGATACGCTGCTGGCATAGCTTTTGCCGTCATCGGCATTGTAGATCGGACCGGACCATTTATTCGGACCGGCGGGGTGCATGCCGCTGAACAGCGGCAGCCCGATGATCGGGCGTTTTGCCAGCGCCGGATTGGGATTCTTGTCGTCGACCTGCGGTTTGCCGGTCGAGGGATCGATGGGATCCCGCAGCCAGATCACAACCCCGCAGAGGCCGCCGCCGCATTTGCTGACACGCACTTTGGCGTCGCCCGCCTGGGTCAACCATATGCCGCTGGGATCGCCACCTGTTTGCGCTTGCACTGGCGCCGCGGCAAGCATTGCCGCCACAATGGCAAACACGAGACTCAGCCTGAACGCCATCTACCCCTCCTGCGAATGCAGGCCTGCATAACAATAATTTCTGTTTGTGCAATGCCATATCGGTGTTGCAGGCCATCAGGCGAACACGAAGAGCCCCGCTGCTCGCTCCTGCACGATCCAATGTAATGCTACAATATGTAGCATATGACTCCAGTCGAGTTCCGTGTCAATCCCAAGCCCGCTGCAAAGCGTCGGCTCTGCCGGCGTCAGTTCGGATCCCGGCAGCGGTCACCAAGGCAGTCCGCAGAGGTCAATGGTCCCCTGCCGCGGCGCGCGCCGGATGTCGTTCACATAAGGCGCAATGGCATCAAAGCGGACGCGACCGCCGGGCTGCTCGCAGTAGATCTCGCCATCGAACGGCTTCCAGCCGCGCCGCATGTAGAAAGCCGCGTTGTGCGGTTCGCAAAACAACAGCGCAAAATCGGTCGAACCTTCGTCCTTCAAGGTTTGGATTGCGGCGTTGAGCGCGATGCTGGCATAGCCGCGGCCGCGACTGTCGGCGCGGGTAGCGACGCCACCGATGCCGCCCGCCCGCACCTTGCGCCCATTCCAGGTGATATCGCGGCGATAGATGCCGACGTGGCAGAGCACGTCGCCGGTTTCAGCCTGAACCAGCACCCGCAAGTCCGCGTGGGCAAAGACGATGCCGGCCCAGGGCAGCGCGGCGACGACTTCCGGGGGCCACACCGCGGCGAACAGCGGCTCGGCCAGCGGCCACGAGCCATCGCCGCTCAGAACCTCGATCTCGATACCCATTCAACCCTCAACCCTCAAGCCTTTCGCCCGCTACCAAGGTGATCGGGATCACAGACCGTACTCGCGCCTTGCTGTCATAGTGCCAAATGATATGTTTGTCCTGATCCGGACACAGGATTTTCGATGCGCCGGCTGATCGTCTTTCTATACGCCGTTCTGGCAATTTGTTTTGCCGACCGATCCGCTCTCGCGGACAAGCGCGTTGCATTCATTGTCGGCAATTCCAACTATCAAAATGTCACGGCCCTGACAAATCCGGCCAACGATGCGGCGGCCATCACCGAGATGTTCAACAGGGCAGGATTCGACACGGTGGAATCCCGGCGAGATCTGACAAACACCGAGATGCGGCGGGCGTTGCGCGACTTCACCGAGCGGGCGCGCGATGCCGACATCGCGGTGATCTATTATGCCGGCCACGGCATTGAAGTGGACGGCACCAATTATCTCATTCCGGTCGACGCCGTGCTCGAGCGCGATACCGACGCGTATGACGAAGCCATCTCGCTCGACCGGATTCTTCAGGCGATCGAGCCTGCCAAGCAATTGCGCCTGGTCATCCTCGATGCCTGTCGAGACAATCCGTTCGCGAAGAATATGAAGCGGACGGTGGCGGCGCGCACGCTGGGCCGCGGCCTTGCGGGCGTCGAACCGGCAAGACCGAACACGCTGGTCGCGTTCGCGGCGAAGGGCGGATCGACCGCTTTGGATGGCGACAGCAAGAACAGTCCCTTTACCCTCGCATTGCTGAAATATCTCGCCAAACCTGGTCTTGAACTTGGCAAAGCGTTCCGTCTTGTGCGCGATGATGTCATGAATGCCACGGGCAACAGGCAGGAGCCGTTTGTCTATGGTTCGCTCGGAGGCGACGACGTTGCGTTGGTGCCCGCTCCGGTCCTGGTGCCGGAGAAAAGCGGGGGCGCCAACGCCGAAGTCCGCAGCGACTATGAACTCGCCGAACGCGTAGGTACCAGGGAGGCCTGGGATTCCTTCGTTGCTACCCACCCGACCGGCTTCTACACCGACCTCGCCAAGGCGCAGCGCAACAAGCTCGCCGCCGAGGCCGCGCGCATCGCCGCGACCGACAAGGCCCGCGCTGCCGCGGAAGAACAGGCCAGACTGGCCGCCGCCGGCGCCAAGGCCGCCGAACAGGCAAGGGCTACCGCGCAGGCCAAGGCCGCCGAAGAGGCGCGATTGAGCGCAGAGAAGCAAGCGCAGGTCGAAGACGAAAAGCTTGCGGCGGCGGCCCGGGCGAAGCCGGTCGAAGAAGCGCGGCTGGCTGGCGAGCAAGGCTTGCGAGAAGCCGGCTCGGCGAACAAGCCAGGGGACGCAAAAAACACTGACGCGAAGAATACTGACGCGAAAAATGCTTCGGCCGAACAGTCCAGGCCCCAGCAGGATCAGCCAAAGGCCGATAAGCCTGCCGATCCGGCCGTCGCCTCTCTCACATCTGCCGGCCAGGCCGCTTCGGGGGCGCCGCAGGCGGTTACGCCGGCGCAGCTAGACATTGCCCGCTTGCTGCAAGCAGAGCTGAAGCGGGTCGGATGCAAGTCCGGCGAAGTTGACAACGACTGGAACACATCGGCCCGACGGGCCCTGTCTGCCTTCAACGACAATGCCGGGACCAAATTCGACGTCAAACTCGCCAGTCTCGATGCCCTCGATGCCGTCCGCGCCAGAACGGGACGGGTTTGCCCGCTGGATTGTGACCGCGGATTCCGTGCCGCCGGCGATCATTGCCTGAAGATCACCTGCGATGATGATGAGGTTCTGGGACCCAACGGCACATGTCGCCCCCGCAGGGAGCGCGCGCCGAGGGTAGCGGCGCATCGCGAGCGGATGTCACCGGCTTCTTCCGGGCACGGCAAGTGTTTTGCCTTCAATGGCAAGGAAGTGTGCGAATAGCCGCGGCTCGCGGGCTCCGCACCAATCCGGCTGCCGCGGCTGGCGCTTCTATCAGCCTCAATCAGTAGGCGCGGCACTCGCTGTGCGTGATTTGCGGGCGCGTGCAATAGGAAAGGCCCGAGCCGTTGTAGAAGGTGTACTCGCGCCTACCGCGCTTCAGCCTGTTCTCGACCGTCATCGAGCACGTGCCGCCACGAACTGTCATGTTGATAACAATGATATTATTAGGGTAATCCCGGATCGCACGAAGCGTATGACGGCCAAGAACGTGCAGCGAAGCCGACCCGCCTGGCGCGGCTGTCGGGGCACCGCCCAAAGTCGCGTTCAAGCGCTCTTTTCCCGATAAGCCCATCGCGGTGGCGTCAATGTCGAGGGTAGCGGTCCTGTCGGCCAAAAGTTCGCCGGTTCCTTCGCCGTGGACCGGAAGGTTCCGAACATGCGGGTTCTCACAATTGGCGAGCGCATCGAAGCTGAACTTGGCGCGCAGCACGGTCCCGGCCGCGTGGCTCGGAATGGGGCTCATCAATAACATGGTCGCGATCGCAGCGATCGCACAGGGGATTTTGAATTTCATGTCCTTGATCCTTTAAGTACTTCATCTTCAAAAAATAATTTCGGATTTAATTCGACCCGACAATGTCGACAATATAGACGCCTTTAAACCGGCGTTTCGTCAAATTGCGGTGTTTAAGACCGCTGGAACCTTCTATATAGGTTGCCGTTAAGCCACGTCTCCCATCATTGCGGACATCACTCCATGACCTTCACGCTTCCCAACCTCCCCTACGCCTATGACGCCCTTGCGCCCCATATGTCCAAGGAAACGCTGGAATATCATCACGACAAGCATCATCAGGCCTACGTGACCAATGGCAATAATCTGCTGAAAGGCACCGAATTCGAGAACAAGTCCCTCGAGGAGATCGTCAAGGGCTCGTTCGGCAAGAATGCGCCGCTGTTCAATAATGCCGGCCAGCACTACAACCACCTGCATTTCTGGAACTGGTTGAAGCCCAATGGCGGCGGCAGCAAGCTGCCGGGCGGGCTGGAAAAGAAGATCAACGAGGACCTCGGCGGGTTCGAAAAATTCAAGACCGATTTCGCCGCCGCCGGTGTCGGCCAGTTCGGTTCGGGCTGGGCCTGGCTGTCGGTAAAGAACGGCAAGCTGGAAATCTCCAAGACGCCCAACGGCGAAAATCCGCTGGTGCATGGCGCCACGCCGATCCTCGGCGTCGACGTCTGGGAGCATTCCTACTACATCGACTATCGCAATCGCCGTCCGGATTACCTCAAGGCCTTTGTCGATCATCTGATCAACTGGGAATATGTCGACCAGCTGTTCTCGAAAGCGGCCTGAAGAACGCCGGTTGGCCGACGCATCCGTGGGGCGGTAGCCTTTGGGCCGCCGCCCTTTGCTCCATCCAGCGGATACCAATAACCGCGCCGACGACAATGCGCCGCTGTGGACAGCCGTTATGTTATAATATAACATATATCGGATGTTAGCCGGTAATCCCCACAGTCATCCTCATGATCATGGACAGGTCCATCACAGCCATGGGCCGTTCGCGCCGCATCCGGCCCAAGCCGCATCCTGGTCGATCCTGCGCATGACCGTGATTTCCCGACTGGGTGCGGCGCTGGTTGTCAGTGCCGTGATGTGGGGCGTGGTATGGCTGGCGATGAGGCCGACATGACCGCGCAACTGCAGTTTCTGGATGTCACGCTGGGCTATGACAGGCATCCGGCCGTTCACCATCTGTCGGGTGAGGTGGCCTGCGGCGCGCTGCTGGCGATCGTCGGTCCCAACGGCGCCGGCAAGTCCACGCTGTTTCGCGGTATCGTCGGCATCCTCAAGCCCTTGGCGGGCGCGATCAAGACCGGCGGCCTGGACGTCAGGGATATCGCCTATCTGCCGCAGTCGGCGGATGTCGACCGCAGCTTTCCGATCTCGGTGTTCGATTTCGTCGGCACCGGATTGTGGCGCCTGACCGGATTTTTCGGCGGCATGGACGGACCGGCGCGCGAAAAGATTGCCCACGCACTCGCCGCGGTCGGTCTCAATGGTTTTGAGAACCGGCCGATCGGCACGCTGTCCGGTGGCCAGATGCAGCGCATGCTGTTTGCGCGGGTATTGCTGCAGGACGCGCGGCTGATCGTGCTGGATGAACCCTTCAATGCCATCGACGCCAAAACCTCGGCCGATCTCCTGGATCTGGTGCGGCGCTGGCATGGCGAGAACCGCACCGTGCTGGCGGCGCTGCACGACATCGATCTGGTGCGCAGCCATTTTCCCGAAACCCTGCTGCTGGCGCGCGGCGAAGTGGCCTGGGGCGCCACCGCTGATGTCCTGACCGGGGAAAATCTGCAGCAGGCCCGGCGGATGTGCGAGGCGTTCGACGACAGCGCCGGCGCGTGCGCCGTGGACCAACTGCCGTCGAAAGCCGCCTGAGCGTGATGATGTATGACGCGCTGATCGCGCCCTTCCGCGAATTCGAATTCATGCGCCGGGCGCTGGCGGCGGTGATCGCGCTGGCGCTGGGCGGCGCCCCGATCGGGGTTTTCCTGATGCTGCGGCGCATGAGCCTGGTCGGCGACGCCATGGCGCATGCCATCCTGCCAGGGGCGGCGATCGGCTTCCTGCTGTCCGGCCTCAGCCTGTTTGCGATGACGACGGGGGGCTTGATCGCGGGCTTTACGGTGGCCATTCTCGCGGGCGCGGTGGCGCGCTCCACCGGGCTGAAGGAAGACGCTTCGCTCGCCACCTTCTATCTGGTCTCGCTAGCCTTGGGTGTGACGATCGTTTCCGTCAAGGGCACCAATATCGACCTGTTGCATGTGCTGTTCGGCAACATCCTGGCGATGGACGATCCGACGCTGCTGGTCATCGCGGTCAACGCCACGATTACGCTCGTCGTGCTGGCGGTGATCTTTCGTCCGCTGGTGATCGAGAGCGTCGATCCCCTGTACCTGCGCACCGTCAGCCGCGCCGGCGCACCGGCGCATCTTGCCTTTCTGGCGCTTGTGGTCATCAACCTGGTCAACGGTTTTCAGGCGCTCGGCACCTTGCTGGCGGTGGGACTGATGATCCTGCCGGCCGGTATCGCCCGGTTCTGGTCGCGCGACATCACCGGCATGATCCTGATCGCGGTCGCAAGCGCTGTCGTATCCGGATATGCCGGACTGGTGCTATCGTTTCAAACCCGGGTGCCGTCGGGCCCTGCGATCATTCTGATGGCGGCGGCGCTCTACGTCGGGTCGGTTTTGTTCGGCAGCGTCGGCGGCCTGTTCAGGCAGCTGTTTCCCGGACGCCACCTCGAAGCCTGATGGCAGGCCGCGATGCGACGCTTTTGTCCTTGGCTGATCGGTCTGGTGGTCGCGACATCGGCGGTTTCTCCGCTGCGCGCACAGGGTCGCATCAACGTCGTCGCCAGCTTTTCGATCCTCGGCGATTTTGTCAGCCAGGTCGGCGGCGAGCGCGTCCACGTCACCACCTTGGTCGGTGCCGATGGCGATGTCCACGTCTATACGCCGGCGCCGTCGGACGCCAGCAAGATCGCTGAGGCAAAACTGCTGGTCATCAACGGCCTCGGCCTGGAAGGCTGGCTGCCGCGGCTGGTGCAATCGGCGGGCGGCAACGCCGCCATCGTGACGGCGACCAAGGGCATTACGCCGCTTGAAATCGGCTCCGTGCCGGATCCACATGCCTGGCAATCGGTCGTCGACGCCAAGATCTATGTCGCCAATATCCGCGACGCGCTGATAACGGCCGATCCGGCGGACGCTGAGACGCTCCGTGTCACCGCGCAAACCTATCTGGCAAAACTCGATGCCCTCGACCGCGAAGTACGGCAAGCGGTGGCGCGGATCCCGCAAAGCCGCCGCAAAGTGATCTCGGCCCACGATGCGTTCGGCTATTTCGCCAAAGCCTACGGCATCGAATTCATCGCGCCCTCAGGCGTTTCCACCGATTCCGAAGCCAGCGCGCGCGATGTCGCCGCCATCATCAGCCAGATCAGGGCCTTTAAAATCCCCGCGGTATTTCTTGAGAATGTCAGCGATCCCAGGTTGATGCAGCGGATAGCGGCGGAAACCGGTGCCCGCATCGGCGGCACGCTCTATACCGACAGCCTGACCGGGGAAAACGGCGCTGCCCCCACTTACATTGACATGGTCAGGCACAATATAACAACTCTCACCAGCGCGCTTGCGAATTAGAGCCGCGGCCCTCCTGCTGCCGGCGCGCCGCTAGATATTGATTGCGGAGTTAGTATGCCCGAATTGACCTCCCCAAAAATTCCCGTGACCGTGCTGACCGGTTATCTCGGCGCCGGCAAGACCACCCTTCTCAACCGCATCCTGTCGGAAAATCACGGCAAGAAATATGCCGTGATCGTCAACGAATTCGGTGAGATCGGCATCGACAACGACCTGATCATCGGCGCCGACGAAGAAGTCTTCGAGATGAATAATGGCTGCGTCTGCTGCACGGTGCGCGGCGATCTGGTGCGCATCCTCGACGGCTTGATGAAGCGCAAGGGCAAATTCGACGCCATCATTGTCGAGACCACCGGCCTTGCCGATCCGGCACCGGTGGCGCAGACCTTCTTCGTCGACGAGGACGTGCAGAAGAACGCCCGGCTCGACGCCGTGGTCACGGTCGCGGACGCCAAATGGCTGAGCGACCGGCTGAAGGACGCCCCGGAGGCCAAGAACCAGATCGCGTTCGCCGATGTCATCGTGCTCAACAAGACCGATCTGGTCTCCAAGGCTGAACTGGCCGAAGTCGAGGCCCGAATTCGCGGCATCAATCCCTACGCCAAATTGCACCGCACCGAACGCTGCCAGGTCGCGCTCGCGGACGTGCTCGATCGCGGGGCCTTCGATCTCGACCGCATCCTCGACATCGAGCCGGATTTTCTTAATGCGGGCGATGACCACGATCATGACCATGGTCATCACCACGACCATGACCACGACGATCACGGCCACAGCCATGGCGGCCTGAAGCATTATCATGATGAGGATATGCAATCGCTGTCGCTGCGCACCGAAAAGCCGCTCGATGTCACCAAGTTCATGCCATGGCTGCAGAACCTGGTCGCCACCGAGGGCCAGAAGATCCTGCGCTCGAAGGGCATTCTGGCCTTCAGCGACGATGATGAGCGCTATGTCTTCCAGGGCGTGCACATGATGCTGGAGGGCGATCACCAGCGGCCCTGGAAGCAAGACGAGCCGCGCCACAGCCGCCTGGTCTTTATCGGCCGCGAATTGCCCGAACAGGCCATCCGCGACGGCTTCGAAGGCTGTATCACCACGTGATGAAAGAGTTCGATCCCGGCGATCAACCGGTCTCCGTCGCCTCGGTCACCGATAAGGTGCGGCCGCTCGCGCTCACCATGGCCGTCACCTCGGTGCATTTTCTCGGCGATGCCGCGGCCTTTGTCGGCGCCGAGGAGAATGTCGTGATGGTCAGCGCAGACGGTGAGATCACCCCCGTCGCGGTCCACGGCGGCGGCATTCTCTGCGCGGTATCCGATGGCAGCCGCATCGTGATGGGCGGCGATGACGGCAAGGTGGTTTCGCTGGATGCCAAAGGCGAGGTCAAGCTGCTTGCGACCGACCCGAAGCGGCGCTGGATCGACAATGTTGCGGTTCATCCCGATGGCGCGCTGGCGTGGTCGGCCGGCAAGACCGCCTTTGTGCGCAGCGGCAAGAACGAAGAAAAGTCCTTCCCTTCGCCTTCGACCGTCGGCGGCCTGGCATTCGCGCCGAAAGGCCTGCGGCTCGCGGTCGCGCATTATAACGGCGTGACGCTGTGGTTTCCCAATATGACGGCCAATCCGGAATTCCTGGAATGGGCCGGCTCGCATCTCGGTGTCACCTTCAGCCCCGACAACAAGTTCCTGGTGACCGCGATGCATGAGCCGGCGATGCATGGCTGGCGGCTCGCCGACAACAAGCATATGCGCATGACCGGCTATCCCGGCCGCGTCCGGTCAATGTCCTGGAGCGTCGGCGGCAAGGCGCTGGCGACCTCGGGCGCTGACAGCGTGATCCTATGGCCGTTCGCCAGCAAGGACGGCCCGATGGGTAAACAGCCGGCGATGCTGGCGCCGCTGCCGGCCCGCGTCTCGATGGTCGCCTGCCATCCGAAGCAGGACATCATGGCTGCTGGCTACAGCGATGGCACCCTGTTGTTGCTGCGGATCGAAGATGGCGCGGAAATCCTGGTCCGCCGCAACGGGGGCGCGCCGGTCTCGGCGTTGGCCTGGAACGCGGGCGGCACGAGGCTTGCTTTTGCTGCGGAGGACGGCGACGCCGGACTGCTGACGATTTAGTGGGCTGATCGGCCGTCAGCCGTCGATTACCAGCGGGAACGATGGGCTGCCCGGCCCGTTGATTCCGCGATCCATTCGCGGTGAACGAGATGTCTGCCGACGACAACCAACGCGCTTACAGGAAAGAGATGCTATTGGCGTCCGCCATGATCGCGGCGGGACTTGTCGTAGCCGGCGCTTCCCTGGTTGAGATCAAAGTTGAAAACTCGCGGTTGGCGCAGGCGACGCCTCCGCTGCAATCCTCGCCGCCCGCGGCTTCCGGTAACGTGCCCGCCGAAGCCAAGCCGGGCGGCACACGTCCGACCACGCCGGCCCCCGAGCCGGCGCGCCCCGATCCGGAGGCGCAGAAGGCCGGCGAGAAGGCTGCGCTCCCGCCAGCGCCAGCGGAAACGATGGCACCGCCGATCCAGCAAAAGTAGGAGGCCTCAGGTCCGCGATTCTCACCCTGCGAGCGCTCCGCGAAGCGCGCGCTCGCAGTTCCGTGCACTCCCGCGATGACGCAGCTGGATTGTTACCGCACCAGCACGTTCCTGAATTGCCAGGGATCGCTCGCGTCGATGTCTTCCGGAAACAATCCGGGCCGGTCGGTGAGCGGCGTCCAGTCGGTATAATATCCCTTCACCGGGCCGAGATAGGGCCGTTGGATTTCCAGGCAGCGGCGAAAGTCCATTTCGTCAGCCTCGACGATTCCCGCGGTCGGATTTTCCAGCGCCCACACCATGCCGGCCAGCACGGCTGACGACACCTGCATGCCGGTGGCGTTCTGATAGGGCGCGATGTTGCGGGTTTCCTCGATCGAGAGCTGGGAGCCATACCAGTAGGCGTTTTTGGCGTGGCCGTAGACCAATACGCCGAGTTCGTCGATGCCGTCCTCGATCTCGTTCTCGTCCAGGATGTGCCATTTCGGCTGCATCCGCCCGGTAGCGCCGAACATTTCGTGCAGCGACAGCACCGCATCGTTGGCGGGGTGATAGGCATAATGGCAGGTCGGGCGATAGATCACATGGCCGCCGTCGCGCAGCGTCAAATAGTCCGCGATCGAGATCGATTCATTGTGAGTGACGAGGAAACCATATTGCGCGCCCGGCGTCGGGCACCAGGAGCGGACGCGGGTGTTGGCGCCGGGCTGCAGCAGATAGATCGCCGCCCCGCAGCCCTCGGTATGGGTTCGGCCGTTGTCCGGCATCCATTGTTCATGGGTGCCCCAGCCGAGTTCGGCCGGCTACATGCCCTCGGACACAAAACCCTCGACCGACCAGGTGTTGACGAACACGTTCATCGGCTTCGGCTTCTTCGAGCGCTGGGTGTCGCGTTCGGCGATATGGATGCCTTTGACGCCAAGCTTGTGGGCAAGCTGGCTCCAGCCTTCCCGGCTCTTCGGCTCGTTGAAAGGCGTATGGGTGTCGCGGGCGATGTCGAGCAGCGCCTGCTTGACGAACCACGACACCATGCCGGGATTGGCGCCGCAGGTCGAAACCGCCGTGGTGCCGCCCGGGCTCTTGTGCTTGGCCGCCAGCAGGGTTTCCCGCAGCGCGTAATTGGAGCGTTTTTCCGGACCGATGGTCTTGTCGAAATAAAAGCCTGCCCACGGCTCCACCACGGTGTCGATGTAGAGCGCACCGATCTCGCGGCACAGCGTCATGATGTCGACCGAGGAGGTGTCGACCGAGAGGTTGACGCAAAAGCCCTGGCCGCCACCCGCGGTCAATAGCGGCACCAGCACTTCCCGGTAATTGTCCGACGTCACGGCCTGCCTGATGAAGCGCACCCCGTGCTGCCTTGCCAGTTCCCCGTCTTCATGCGGATCGATGATGACGAAGCGGGATTTGTCATAGGCGAAATGCCGCTCGATCAGGGGCAGGGTACCCTTGCCGATCGAGCCGAAGCCGATCATGACGATCGGGCCGGAAATGCTGGCATGGACTTCTGGTTGGAGCGGGCTCATCAAGTTAACTCCGGAAAATGGATGCTGTGCGAAGGGATCAGGCGAGCGCCGCTTCGCGGTGACTTCGATCTTGGACCTCGGTTCGGACTATCTTACCGGGGGCGCTGTGTCACGTCGGTGACTGGCGACGTCGCCGTGTTCCAGCGGCGGACAAAGATGTCCCTGACAATCATGACCGCGATCAGGAGCAGCAGCAAAGTGGTCACGGCACCGCGGAATCGCGGACGCGCAGCAGGTTGTGGGGAAGCAAGGATGTCCGGCATGATGGGACGCGATCAGGCCGCCCGCGGTATAGACCGCAGCGCCCTTTTGCAATGAGGTGCCCCGATTGGCACCGACCTCCCCGTCGGCACAATCAGGCCACAGGCGCCGTCGAGCGCGCGCTCGCGCAGCTCCAGGCCGAGCAGGCGGTGTCGCTCGAACGGGCCGGGCAGCGCCAACTCGCCGGTCTTGGCGGCCGAGAAGCCGAACCGGGCGTAATAAGGCGCATCGCCGAGCAGGATCACCGCGCCATGACCTCGCGCTCGCGCGGCCGCCAGCGCATGCCGCATCAACGTGCCGCCGACCCCGAAGGCGCGGCAGGGGGGATCGACCGCCAGCGGGCCGAGCATCAGCGCGGCTATGCCCCCGGCGCTGACGTGCCACAACCGCAGCGTTCCGACCAGCCGGCCCCGGGCCACGGCCGAAAGCGCAAGGCCTTCGGCGGGGGCGCGTCCGTCGCGCAGGCGCTGGCAGGTGCGAGCGTGGCGGTTGGCGCCAAAGCAGGCATCAAGCAGCGCTTCGCGCGCAGCGACGTCCGAGGCGCGCTCGGCACGGATCGCGAGCGGAGCGGCGTCGGGAGTGAGGACGATCGGGGTCTTACGCAAGGCAGTCATGGCACGTCAGTCCTCGCTTGCAACGGCGTCGAGCCGCCAAGCGTTGTCAGCATTCTGCGAGATGAAATTGAGGAGCCGGCGCACCGGCTCTCGCTCTATCGTCGCCTCCCCCGCAGGCGGGGGAGGCGAGAAACCCGACGACGCCCTCAGATGTGGTAGGTCCGCAGCGGCGGGAAGCCGTTGAAGGCCACCGACGAGTAGGTCGACGTATAGGCGCCGGTGCCCTCGATCAGCAGCTTGTCGCCGATCTCGAGCGTCACCGGCAGCGGGTACGGCAGCTTCTCGTACAGCACGTCGGCGGAATCGCAGGTCGGGCCCGCGAGTACGCACGGCGTCATTTCCGCGCCGTCATGCGGCGTGCGGATGGCGTAGCGGATCGACTCGTCCATGGTCTCGGCCAGACCGCCGAACTTGCCGATGTCGAGATAGACCCAGCGCACCTCGTCCTCGTCGCTCTTTCGGGAGATCAGGACGACTTCGGTCTCGATCACGCCGGCATTGCCGACCATGCCGCGGCCCGGCTCGATGATGGTCTCCGGGATCTGGTTGCCGAAATGCTTGCGCAGCGCACGGAAGATCGACCGGCCGTATTGCACGACCGGAGGAACGTCCTTCAGATACCTGGTCGGGAATCCACCGCCCATGTTGACCATGGCCAGGTTGATCCCCCGCTCCGCGCAGTCGCGGAACACGGTGGACGCCATCGCCAGGGCGCGGTCCCACGCCTTCACCTTGCGCTGCTGCGAGCCGACATGGAACGAGATGCCATACGGCTCCAGGCCCAGGCGCTTGGCGAGGTCGAGCACTTCCACCGCCATCTCCGGATCGCAGCCGAACTTGCGCGACAGCGGCCATTCGGCGCCTGCGCAGTCATAGAGAATGCGGCAGAACACTTTTGAGCCGGGGGCGGCACGGGCGATCTTCTCGACCTCGGCGGTGCAATCGACCGAGAACAGGCGGATGCCGAGCTCGAAGGCGCGGGCGATATCACGCTCCTTCTTGATGGTGTTGCCATAGGAAATCCGCTCCGCCGACGCGCCGGCAGCCAGCGCCATCTGGATTTCGACCACCGACGCGCAGTCGAAGCACGAGCCCATCGAGGCGAGCAGCGACAGCACTTCCGGCGCCGGGTTGGCCTTCACCGCGTAAAACACGCGGCTGTCCGGCAGCGCCCTGGCGAAGTTCTGGTAGTTGTCGCGCACGACGTCGAGGTCGACGACCAGGCACGGCTCGACGTCCTGCCCCTCGTTGCGGCGATTGCGGAGAAATTCCTGGATCCGTTCGGTCATAGCTGCACACTCCCGAACGCGCCCAGCGACGGGGCACGTTCAAAAAAAATGATCTCGGATCAAAGCGTTCCGGCCAAACCGCGCGATGGAGGCGCGACCAAGCCAAAAGCTCAGACCGAATTGTGCTGCCGTGGATTGGTTGGGAAGGATCCCGCCCGCACACCTGGCAATGAAGGACAAGCCTCTTCGGTATTCGCGCCGGCTGGTGGAAAGCCGGCAGAGACCAAAAAAGCCCGATCCGTCGTTGCTTTAAGTCGCGTCCCCCGTTGAGAACGAGGTGCGCCGGTTCGCCTCCGGCTGCCAGTCACGGTTGCAAGGGGAGAAGGGACCTTCAACGGCATCTCTTGAGAGAGATGCTGGCCTCGTAAGTCCGCAGACCTAAGCGACCCTCGGTTCTTCATCCCTTGGCGGCTGTCCGGCCTCTTGTCCGGATACCTACCGACTGACACACGACCACAGGCACGTGCGAAATTGGGCAAGAGTGCAAATAGGCGTTTTGAATTGGCTTCGCAAGATTTTTTTTAGGCAGATGAAAAATTTACCTAACACCTGATTGCGAACGGCTCACATCGCGCCAACGCGCCATCCGAAAATGAACGGGCGTTAAGTTTGATTAATGAAATGTAAGCCGGCCGCGCCTGAGATGCGACATTCCGGCACGGGTTGCGCAGCCGCGCAGCCGCAGCCTGCCGACAGCGTAGCAACCAAGGCGCGGCGCGGGTTTGTTGCGCGAATGGATTCAGGCACGACGCGTAAATGGCTCGACGCGCTGCGCGGCGCGGATGAAGGCCGCCATGACGAAGACGCCGAGTGCGAACAGCAGGGCTTGCAGGATGTGGGCGCCGGTGTTGTCCAGACCGAACAGGATCGCCAATGCCCAGCCGCCGGCAAACGCGGCGCCGAACACCTCGGCGCCAATCAGGATCGCGGCACTGATGACGGTGATGACGCTCGGCCAGACGATCCGGCCGGACGGCGATGGGGCAGGCTGCGAGTCCATGGGCATTTGATCCTGTTTCGGCCGGCAATGTCCTCGAAATCCGTCAGTCGGGCAAGTGATTAAACGGCAGCCTGCCGGCTCGAAAACCGTGCTAATGGGAGCTATATGACGACCTCAACACGCGCCCAAAGGCACACCTTATTCAGGAATCCAGCATGTCGAATCCCCTTTTGACGCCGTGGCAGGCGCCGTTCGAGACGCCACCCTTCGCCGAGATCGCGCCGGGCCATTTCCTGCCCGCCTTCGAGCAGGCGTTCGACGACCACGCGGCCGAGATCGCCAGCATTGAGCGCGATCCGGCGGCGCCGGATTTTGCCAACACCATCACTGCGCTGGAGCGCTCCGGCAAGCTGTTGTCCAAGGTTTCGGCGGTGTTCTACGATCTGGTATCGGCGCATTCCAATCCGGCTCTGTTGGAGATCGACAAGGAGGTGTCGTTGCGGATGGCACGGCACTGGAACCCGATCATGATGAACGCGGTGCTGTTCGGCCGGATCGCGCTGCTGCACGACCAGCGCGCCGCGCTCGGCTTGACGCCTGAACAGCTGCGGCTGTTGGAGCGCACCTATACCCGCTTCCACCGCTCCGGCGCGGGCCTCGACGCGACGGCCAAGGCGCGGATGGCCGAGATCAACGAGCGGCTGGCCCACCTCGGCACCGCGTTCAGCCATCATCTGCTCGCCGACGAGCAGGACTGGTTCATGGAGCTCGGCGAGGCCGATGGCGAGGGCCTTTCGGACAGCTTCATGGCCGCGGCGCGGGCCGCCGCCAGCGAGCGCGGCATGGCCGGCAAGGCGATCGTCACGCTATCGCGGTCCTCGGTTGAGCCGTTTCTGAAGAGCTCGGCCCGGCGCGAGCTGCGCGAAAAGGTGTTCAAGGCTTTCGTCGCCCGCGGCGACAACGACAACGCCAACGACAATAACGCCGTCATCGTCGAGATCCTCAGCTTGCGCGAGGAAAGCGCAAAACTGCTGGGCTATCCGACCTTCGCCGCCTACCGGCTGGAGGATTCGATGGCGAAAACACCGCAGGCCGTTCGCGCCCTGCTGGAGCGGGTCTGGAAGCCCGCGCGTGCTCGCGCGCTGGCCGATCGCGATGCCCTGCAGGCGCTGGTGGCGGAGGAGGGCGGCAATTTCGCGCTGGCGCCGTGGGACTGGCGCTACTACGCCGAAAAGCTGCGGCAGCGCCGCGCCAATTTCGACGATGCGGCGATCAAGCCCTACCTTGCGCTCGACCACATGATCGAGGCCGCCTTCGACTGCGCCACCCGCCTGTTCGGCGTCAGCTTTTCCGAACGCAAGGATATTCCGGTCTGGCACCCGGACGTCCGGGTCTGGGAGGTGAAAGACCGCGCCGGCCGCCACAAGGCGCTGTTCTATGGCGACTACTTCGCAAGGCCCTCGAAGCGCTCCGGCGCCTGGATGACCTCGCTGCGCGACCAGCAGAAGCTCGATGGCGAGGTCGCGCCCCTGATCATCAATGTCTGCAATTTCGCCAAGGGGGCCGACGGCCAGCCTTCGCTGCTCTCGCCGGACGACGCGCGGACGTTATTCCACGAATTCGGCCACGGTCTGCACGGCATGCTGTCGGACGTGACCTATCCCTCGCTGTCCGGCACCAGCGTGTTCACCGATTTCGTCGAATTGCCCTCACAGCTTTACGAGCATTGGCAGGAGCAGCCTCAGGTGTTGCGGCAGTTTGCCAGGCACTACCAGACCGGCGAACCGCTGCCGGATGATCTCCTGAAGCGCTTCATCGCGGCGCGCAAATTCAACCAGGGCTTTGCCACGGTCGAATTTGTTGCTTCGGCGCTGATCGATCTGGAATTCCACACCCAGCCGGCTGAGGCGAGCCGCGACGTCAGGGCGTTCGAACGACAAGAGCTGGAAAAGATCGGCATGCCCACCGAGATCGCGCTGCGGCACCGGCCGCAGCAATTCGGCCATATCTTTTCCGGCGATCACTATGCGTCCGGCTATTACAGCTACATGTGGTCGGAGGTGATGGATGCCGACGCCTTCGGCGCCTTCGAGGAGGCTGGCAACATCTACGATCCCGCCGTCGCCAAGCGCCTGCACGACGACATCTATTCGTCCGGTGGCTCGCGCGATCCCGAAGACGCCTATGTTGCCTTCCGGGGCCGTCCGCCGGCCCCCGACGCGCTGTTGCGTCGCCGCGGCCTGTTGGAAACGCCGGAGGCCGCCTGAGGTGCGGGCGGCGATGCGCCGGCTCGGGCGATGGCTGCTGCTCATCGGCGGCGCGCTCGCGCTCGGTACCGTGCCAGCGATGGCTCATCCCCACGTCTGGATCACCGCTACCAGCGAGTTGCTCTATGCCACCGACGGCTCGGTCACCGGCGTCCGCCACGCCTGGACCTTCGACGACATGTATTCGAGCTATGCGGTGCAGGGCCTGGAGAGCAAGACCGCGGGCGTCTTCAGCCGCGAGGAACTCAGCGCCCTGGCGCAGACCAATGTCGAATCGCTCAAGGAGTTCCGTTTCTTCACCTTCGCCAAGGCCGACGGCAAGAAGCAGAAATTCGAGGAGCCGGTCGATTATTACATGGAATACAACGACGCACTGCTGACGCTGCATTTCACGCTGCCGCTGAAAACTCCGGTCAAATCCAGGGAATTGGTGGTGGAAGTCTTCGATCCGGAGTTCTTCATCGACTTCACCTTCGCCGACAAGGACCCGGTCCGGCTGGTCGGCGCTCCCGCCGCCTGCGAGGTCAAATTCCAGCGTCCGTATGATGGCGCCGCCACGGCGCTGAAGCTCGGCGAGCAGAATTTCCTGAGCGGCGGCAATTCGAATTTTGGCGCGAATTTCGCCAACAAGATCACGGTGGATTGCCCGTGAGGCCGGTCGTGCGCTGGAGCCGCGCGGAAGGTCTCGGCATTGGCGCCGTCACGCTCGTCGTTATTTGCATGCTGGATGGCGCAATCCATGACCTGCTGGCGCAGAGTGCGTTCGGGGGGCCGCGGCCGGGCGGCCCCGAGCCGCAGCTCGGTGGCATCGTCGGCTGGCTGCTCGCCAGACAATCGGAATTTTATCGCCAGATGTCCTCGACCATTCGCGCCGCCAAGTCCGACGGCTCGGCGGTCTGGTCGCTGCTGCTGATCTCCTTTGCCTATGGCATCTTCCACGCCGCCGGCCCGGGCCATGGCAAGGCGGTGATCTCGTCTTATCTCGTGGCCAACCAGGAGACCGCACGGCGCGGCATCGCGCTGTCGTTCGCGTCCGCGCTGATGCAGTCGGTGGTCGCGGTGGCGATCGTCGGGATATGCGCCCTGTTGCTCAACGCCACCGCCAAAACCATGTGCGGGGCGGAAAAGACCATCGAGATCGCAAGCTATGCCCTGATCGCCGCGTTCGGCGCCCGGCTGGTCTGGACCAAGGGCGGCGGCTTCATGCGCGCGCTGCAGGCGCGGTCGCCAGCGAGCGCCGGGTTGGCGGATGATCATCATGATCATCACCACGGCCACGGGCATGATCGTCACGGCCACGGTCATGACCACAGCGATCACGACCATGACCATCCTGATGGCGATGGACACGTCCATGACGCGCATTGCGGGCATTCGCACGGACCGCTGCCGAGCGAACTCGGCGGTCCCGGCGGCTGGCGGCGGGGCTTGGCGGCGATCTTCACGGTCGGGGTCAGGCCCTGTTCGGGCGCGATCCTGGTGTTGGTGTTCGCGCTGGCGCAGGGGTTGTTCTGGGCCGGCATCGCCGCGACCTTGGTCATGGGGCTCGGCACCGCGATCACCGTCGCGGCCATCGCCGTCATGGCGGTGACGGCGAAAGGTCTGGCGCGGCGCCTGAGCGGGGCCAGCGAAGGCGGCGGCGCGCTGGTCATGCGCGGCGTCGAATTCGGCGCTGCGGGGCTGGTGCTGCTGTTCGGGGCAGGCTTGCTGTTCGGCTACATCGGCGCCGAACGCGTGACCTGCCTTTGAGCGGATGTCAGCCCGTCAGATAACTGCGGATCAGCGGCAGGAAGAAAATGCCGACATTGATGGCAAAGCCGATGTTCCAGAGGATCGACCGCAGCCTCGGGCGGTCGCCCAGATAGGTGAAAACATAGGCAATCCGCACGATCAGGAACAGCACCGCCAGTTCGTTGATGCGGTTCTGTGGCGCGGAGCGGAATTCCGCCAAAAGCACGGCGATGGCAAAGAATGGAAAGGCCTCGATGCCGTTCTGATGCGCTCCCAGCGCGCGCGCCCGGATCGGGTCGTCATAAAAGCCGGGGTCGCGTGGTTTGGCGTTGTCGAAGCTGCGGAACCCGATAAATTTGATCGGCACAATCGTCAGCAGGTACACCAGCAGCGTTCCGAAAATGCACCCTTCGGCGACTGTCATGGCTCCCCCCGACGCGCGGCGATGGGATGACAGTACCGAAACCGGCATTATCTTGACAAGGATTGTGCAACGCGCGAAGCCCAGGGAGCCTCATGACAAGCCCCATGACAAGTGTAGTTCCCATCGAGAGAGCGAAAGCCGTCGCCGAGGTGAGCCCGGAGCGGGTCGGCGTGCTCCTGGTCAATCTCGGCACCCCTGACAGCGCCGATGCCAGGGGGGTGCGCGTCTACCTGAAGGAATTCCTGTCCGATCCCAGGGTAATCGAGAACCAGGGGTTGGTATGGAAACTGGTGCTGAACGGTATCATCCTGCGCACCCGCCCGGCCCGCAAGGCGCGCGACTACCAGAAGATCTGGAACACGGCGAACAATGAATCTCCGCTCAAGACCATCACCCGCGCGCAGTCCGACAAGCTCGCCGCGGCGATCTCGGATCACGACCATGTTATAGTCGATTGGGCGATGCGCTACGGCAATCCCTCGATCGCCTCACGGATCGAGGCGCTGAAGGCGCAGGGCTGCGACCGGCTCCTGGTGGTGCCGCTCTATCCGCAATATTCCGCCGCGACCTCGGCGACCGTCTGCGACGAGGCGTTTCGCGTGCTCACGGAGATGCGGGCGCAACCGACCTTGCGGGTGACGCCGCCCTATTACGATGATCCCGACTATATCGAGGCGCTGGCGGTCTCCATCCATACCCACCTTGCGAGCCTGCCGTTCCAGCCCGAACTGATCGTGGCTTCCTTTCACGGCATGCCGCAGAAATACATCGCCAAGGGCGATCCCTATCAGGAGCAATGCATCGCCACCACCGAGGCGCTGCGAAAGCGCATGAGCCTGGAGCCCTGGAAACTGATGCTGACATTCCAGTCGCGGTTCGGCTTCGACCAGTGGCTGCAGCCCTACACCGACAAGACCATCGAGCAGCTGGCCAAGGACGGCGTGCGCCGCATCGCCGTGGTGATGCCCGGCTTTTCGGCCGACTGCCTGGAGACGCTGGAAGAAATCGCGCAGGAGAATGCCGAGATCTTCAAGCACAATGGCGGCGAGCACTTCGCCGCCATTCCCTGCCTCAACGACAGCGACGCCGGCATGGACGTGATCCGTCAGCTGGTGCTGCGCGAGCTGCAGGGCTGGTTATAGAGTTCGCATGGCGTCCCGAGGCTGCGGACGAGCCCATGCGAGGGTTGCATGGCTCCACTCCACCCGGACGGATGCAACCTCATATGTGCGCCCAAAGACACCCATGCGCGCCCCTTCTATAAGAGGGCGCACATGGACAATTCGGGCGCACATGGTGATGTCGGCCGTCGTCGACGGTGTAGAGCTATGCGCGAGGCCAATACCTTCGCGGCGATGGTGGTGCGGCGCGAAGCGCCCACCGCTATTTCTCAACTTCGGAGGGCGTAAAGCCGTCCCCCCCGAACGTCCCTGTTCACCCGTTAGACGCAGGTCGCCTGGCGATCTGTCTCATCAATCTGGCACGGCAGGCTTGACCTGGGCTGGAGCAGGTTTGCTCGTCTCAATCGCAGGTCATTCACCGTATAACCCGGTAACAGCAATAACGCGGTAACAGCTAGGCGCCTCTTTTCATCCTCCGCGTTATCGCGTTATCGCCGTTACTGGGGGGAAGGTCCAACCCAATGGCCCTTGCTAGCCTTGTGCACGTCGCCGGCCTTGGCCATCTTGAACAGCAATTGCCTGGGATCAGTTCACGCTCCACCCGGAGGCCGCAATACCGCACGATAAGCGTGGTCTTTCCCTGGTTTACCTACAGCGAAGTCTTCCGTGGCGAGTGACTTGATGGCATCCTATCGACGAGGCGATGGTTGGCAGACGCAAGACCGCAGACTAGTTTCTTCGAATGGGCCATTGCGTATTCATGCTTCGTCCGGACTCGATTTACGATGATAGTCCCGCCGAGCAATATCAGTTTCCGAAGCAGTATTTCGACCGGGCAAAGGGCTCAGCCGGCGACTGGATCGTCTATCTGGAGCCAGCGAAGCTTCGGGATACGCGCGGCTATTTTGCAATCGCGCGCGTTCGGGGAATCGTCGCGGACCCAAAGGCCCCCGACATGTTCCTTGCCCTGATTGAGCCAGGAAGCTATCTCGACTTTGCCGTTCCGGTTCCATTCAGCGATCGTGATGGCCCGGTCGAACGCGGTCTGCTCAACGACCGCGGCCGGCTATCGGGTCGCGCCCAAGCTGCCGTCAGGCCGATCTCGCCGTCGGACTTCCTGCGTATCGTCGAAACTGGGCTCAACCAGAATGAAGCGGTGCTGCCGCGCATCGACGCTGGCGAACTCGCTCCGTATTTCGCTGACGACCAGACCCCCTATGCAATCGAAACCGAGCGACAGCGTCTCCAACAGCTGACAAGCCGTGTGGTACGCGACAGAGTACTCCGCCGAATCGTGCTCCGCGCCTATGACGAGCGCTGCGCGATTGCCGGTCTGAAGATCATCAATGGCGGCGGGCGGGCCGAGGTCGACGCCGCCCACATCAGGCCGGTGCACCAAAACGGCCCCGATATTCTCCACAACGGGATCGCATTGTCTGGCACGGCGCACTGGATGTTCGATCGAGGCCTTATCAGCCTGTCGGACGATCTCGATATCCTTGTCTCCCGGCAGATCAACGATATTGGAAGCGTGCACGCCTTCATCAATAAGAGCGGTCGCGCTACGCCGCCACTGCGTCCCGCTGACAGGCCGCATCCACATTTCCTGAGATGGCATCGCGAGAACTGCTTCAAGAACTGAACCAGAAGATCAGCCGGAATCTTCCAGGCTTCGCCAACCCTGTGAATCATCCCGACCGGGAGTGCTCGCCGGCGGGAAAGAAACTCCGAGGCCCGCGAGCGCGAGCCCAGAAGTTCTGCGAACTCGGCCTGGGTCCGAGTTCGTCGATGTCATAACGACAGGATCCAAGGTTGCCTCGATCTCGATCGGCTATCGCTTCGCCTCGTAGATTTCGACGAGCGCGAGCAGCACGTCAAGCTTGTCGCCCTCCTCCGGACCCTCCGGTGCGTCCCAACAGGCTTCGATCGCAGCGAGCGCTGCGCGGTGATCCCTGTCGGTGCGAATGGCCGTCATTTGCGAGGAGTCCTTGCGACGAAGCAATCCAAGCTTTTGCCGGGCGAAAGATGGATTGCTTCGCTGCGCTCGCAATGACGGGGATGGAGCGGGGGGCCAACTCACGCCGGTCCCGTCATTTCCATGTCGTCTCCTTAGAACGGCGAGATGGGGTGTCGAGCCGCTTGTTGGCGGCCAGCAAGGCCTTCAACGCTTTTTGGCCGTCGACGATGAGTCATGCGCAATGGCATGGCTGCACGCCAGCCGACGGATGCCAAGCTCACCATGTGCGCCCGAATTGTCCATGTGCGCCCTCGTTACGAAGGGGGCGCACATGGTGTTCTTGGGCGCACATGGTGCGCCTGGCCGTCGCAGGGTGTGGTGAGCCATGTGCCAAACTAGCAACTCCTCATCGGCACTGTGCCAGTGCCGCACCCCCGATCGAGATTAACTCTCCAGGATTGTATGACGTGGCAGCGATTCTCGGAGGTCGAAAGCCCGATCTGGTAACCAGACCAAGGGCGTTGCAGCGGTCGGGTATTTTCCTCGTCATCTCGATTTCGAGGGTCTCGAACCTTACATCTACCGGGGCGACCAAGAAGTAGGCCGCCGCTCTGCAGCGGTGCTGGGCGGCTTGCCGCGTAGCGCGTTCGCCTTTGGAGTTTTGCATGACCGGGTTCGATATTTTCGCCATTGCGCTGGTGCTGCTGGTCATTCTGACGCTGTTTGCCGGCGTCAAGACGGTGCCGCAGGGCTTTGACTGGACCATCGAACGGTTCGGCAAGTTCACCCGCACGCTTTCGCCGGGATTGAACATCATCATTCCCTATTTCGATCGGGTCGGCCGCAAGGTGAACATGATGGAGCAGGTGATCGCTATTCCCGAGCAGGAGGTGATCACCAAGGACAACGCCACCGTGACGGTGGACGGCGTCGCCTTCTACCAGGTGTTCGATGCCGCCAAGGCCAGCTACGAAGTCGCCAATCTCAATCAGGCGATCATCGTGCTGACCATGACCAATATCCGCTCGGTGATGGGCGCCATGGACCTCGACCAGGTGCTGTCGCATCGCGACGAGATCAACGAGCGGCTGTTGCGCGTGGTCGATGCCGCGGTGTCGCCGTGGGGACTCAAGGTCAATCGCATCGAGATCAAGGACATCGTGCCGCCGGCCGACCTGGTCGAGGCGATGGGCCGCCAGATGAAGGCCGAGCGGGTCAAGCGCGCCGACATCCTGCAGGCCGAAGGCCAGCGGCAATCGGAAATCCTTCGCGCCGAAGGGGCGAAACAGGGCCAGATCCTGCAGGCCGAAGGCCGCAAGGAGGCCGCGTTCCGCGACGCCGAGGCGCGCGAGCGCTCCGCCGCAGCCGAGGCCAAGGCGACGCAGATGGTCTCTGACGCGATCGCCAAGGGCGACGTCGCCGCGCTCAACTATTTCATCGCCGACAAGTACATCAAGGCATTCGGGCAACTGGCGGCTTCGCCGAACCAGAAAATCATCATGCTGCCGGTCGAAGCCATGAGCATGCTCGGCTCGCTGGCCGGCATCGGCGAGATCGCCAAGGCCACCTTCGGAGAAAGCGCGGCCTCCGCCCAGGCCGCGGCCCGCCGCGCCTCGGTGCCGCCAGCGGGCGCGACGCCGACAGTGCCGCCGCCGAGCTGAGCCCATCGGGAGGCAGGGGGTAGGGGTTCACACATGACCGAGATGTTTGTCACGCTGGGCACCTGGAACTGGCTGATTTTCGGCGTCGTGCTGATGGCGCTGGAGCTTGCCGCGCCTGGGATATTCCTGTTCTGGTTAGGGCTCGCCGCGCTGTTGGTCGGGCTGACGTCGTTCGCGCTCGATCTTTCCTGGCAGATGCAGATCCTGCTGTTCGCGCTGTTCGCGGCCGCGGCCGTGCCGCTGTGGCGGCGCCTGGCGCGCAACAGTGCGGCCGTCAGCCTGAGCAATCCCTTTCTCAACCGGCGCGCCGACGCGCTGGTCGGCCGGGTGTTCACGCTGGAAAAGCCGATCGTCGATGGTTCCGGTACGGTGCGGATCGACGACACCGTCTGGCGCGTCGCCGGACCCGACACGCCCGCCGGCAGCCGGGTCAGGATCGTGCAGGCCGATGGCGCCAGCCTGACCGTGGCGGTGGCCTGAGCCTTCCGCTCACGCCACTCCCGCCCGCAGCACGTCGTGGACGTGGACAATGCCGACCGGCTTCTTGCCCTCGGCGACGATCAACACCGTCACCGCCGGTTTTGTCGAATTGAGGGTATCGAGCATTTCGGTGGCGAGCATGCTCGGGGGAATGGTTCTGGGGTTTTTCGTCATCACCTCGTCGACGCTGGCGGTCATCAGATCTGGCCGCATGTGGCGGCGCAGATCGCCGTCGGTGATGATGCCGGCGATCTCGCCATGGTGGTCGACGATGCAGACGCAGCCGAAGCCCTTGGTGGACATTTCCACCAGCGCATCCGACATCCTGGCGCCGAGCGGCTTGACCGGAATGGCGTCGCCGGTATGCATGATATCGCGGACGAATTTCAGCATCGCCCCGAGCTTGCCGCCGGGATGGAAACTGGCGAATTCCAAAGCGGTAAATCCGCGGCCCTCGAGCAGCGCGATGGCCAGCGCGTCGCCGATCGCGGCCTGCATCAAGGATGAGGTGGTCGGCGCCAGATTGTGCGGACAGGCTTCGCGCGCCTTCGGCAGTTCCAGCACGAGGCGGGCGGCGGCGCCGAGCGAGGAGGCGGCGTTGGACGTCACCGCGATCATCGGAATGGCAAAACGACTGCAATAGTTGACCAGGTTTTTCATCTCAGGCTGCTCGCCCGACCACGACAATGCGATGATGACGTCATCGCCGGTGATCATGCCGAGATCGCCATGGCCGGCCTCGGCGGCGTGCACGAAAAAGGCAGGCGTGCCGGTGGAGGCCAGCGTGGCGGCGATCTTGCGGGCCACATGGCCCGATTTGCCAAGTCCGCTGACGATGACGCGGCCCTTGGCCCCGCGGATCAGCTCCACGACCGCCGCGAAGGCCGATCCCAGCGGGCCCTGAAGGGCCGCGGCAATGGCGCTGATGCCGCTGCCCTCGGCTTCCAGCGTGCGCAGCGCGGACCGCACGGCTGACGTGGACGGCTCAGCTCCGGATGGCTTGGGCATCAGGGCTTTCGGGTTTGGCATGCGTCGGTTCCGGAACGCGGTTTACGGTCATGGTTTGGTCTGACCTTCCTTAGCACGTCCGTTCCGACGAGGCGACGCCGCGGCGGCGCTGCAGCACGCAACGGCCCATTAACCATAATTGTTTTAACTCGATTAACGACGATTTCCGGGCGGCGGTCTCGCTTGGGCGCCGAGACTGTCGGTCAAGTGGTTGAATGCGCGGGAGTATCTTTATCTTGACGGCGGGTCGAGCCAGCGGCCAAAGCAACCCCGCAAGCTGTCTGGGTGCGGCTTTGGCATGCCTTGCGCTTGTCGCATTCGATCAATCTCCGGTGCAGGCCCAAACTCCCGCGCCTGACCTGTTCGGTCCGGCCGAGCGAGGCGTGGCGCCACCGCCGTCGGCGCTGCGCGGCACCAGCGACGCCGTCGCCGAGACAACGGATCAGCCCGAAGAGGCAAGGCGCCGCGGCCAGGAGATGCCGGCGCCGTCGCGGATTTTCCAGACGCCGAGCTACGACCAGCCCGCCGCCAGCGGCGCCGCGGACACCGGCTTCGATTCGCTCAATCGCAACCACAAGAAGCCAAAACTGCTTCCGGGCCAGCCGGGGGGTAAGCCGGCCGGACCGGGCAGCCCGATGCCGCTGCAGCCGGCTCCAACCGCCGCCTCGTCGCCACCGCCACCAATCGCGCTGCCGCCATCGGCGAGCGCCAACAAGCCGCCGATGCCTCCGGCCATGGCCGGGACCATCGACGGCCAGCCGCCGCGCCGGCGCCTCAAAGCCGATGACGATCCGTTCGGCCCGGTCGGCGACTACGCCGGCGGCTTCCTGGTCAAATCCGCGGTCGAACTCTCGGGCGGCTACGACACCAATCCGGGTCGCACGTTCGTTCCCCGGGGATCCTCGTTCTATATGGTGGCGCCGGAATTTCTCGCTGTCTCCGACTGGGATCGCCATGCCGTGGTCGCCGACTTGCGCGGATCCTTCACCGGCTATGGCACCACCTTTCCGCCGACGATCGACGGCACCATCTCATCGGCACCGACCAACGTCGACCGGCCTGATTTCATCGGCCATATCGACGGCCGTCTCGACGTCACGGAAGATACCCGCATTACCTCGGAATTGCGCCTGACCGTTGCCACCGACAATCCCGGCAGCCCGAACATCCAGGCCGGCCTGGCCAAATATCCGATCTACACGACGCTCGGCGGCACCTTCGGCTTCGACCAGAATTTCAACCGCCTCAACCTTGCCGCCGGCGGCACCATCGACCGCACCGTCTACCAGGATTCCCTACTCACCGACGGCACCTCGACCACCAACGACGACCGCAACTTCACTCAGACTGGCGGCCTCGGCCGGGTCAGCTACGAGCTCTCGCCGGCGGTTAAACCTTTCGCGGAAATCGAGGGCGACAGCCGGGTCCATGATCTGCAACTCGACCGCTTCGGCTACGCGCGCGATTCAACCGGCGGCTACGCCAAGGCCGGCACCTCGTTCGAATTCTCCAGACTTTTGACCGGCGAAATCTCGGTGGGCTGGGCGACGCGCGATTATGTCGATGCCAGGCTCGAGCGGCTGCAGGGCCTGTTGACCTCGGCCTCGCTGATATGGTCGGCGACACCTTTGACTACCGTGAAATTCAATTCCAATACCTCGATCGACGAGACCACACTGCCCGGCGTCTCCGGCGTGCTGACGCATACCTACACCGCCGAGGTCGATCACGATTTCCGGCGCTGGCTGACGGCGCTCGGCAGGTTCACCTACGGCACGCTCGACTATCAGGGCGACGACCGCCACGACCGGATCTACAGCGTCGAGGGCGACTTGATCTACAAGCTGACGCGCACCTTCTGGATCAAGGGTACGCTACGCCGTGACTGGCTACAGTCCAACATCGCCGGCGATAGCACCGATTCGACCGTCGCCATGCTCGGCGTGCGCGTGCAGAATTGAGGGTGCGGGCTCGTGTCGTCCGATCGCGTAGGGCGCGCTTTGCGCCGTGCCCACCATTTCTGATGCGAAAAAGATGGTGGGCACGCCATCGACCCGCGCGTTCGCGCGGTCCGCTGGCTTTGCCTACCCTACGCGTTGCGCCGGCTCGATGGTTGGTCGCGGGATATCCGACGAGCAGGAGGCGGGTGACAGCCCTACATCCAATTAATGCCCGCCAGCGGCAGCACCCGTTGCAGGATCGAGGCCAGGCAGATCAGAACCACGAGCAGCTTGAGAAGGTTGGCCAGCCGGGCTTCTCTCGCGAACCGATCGATCGCCCAAAAGCAGATAGCGCCGACCACGCAAATGATCAGGACGCCAATCAAGACGGAAATCATCGCAACCTCCTGGGGGCCGGCACGGTAAAGACGCGATGCGAAAAGAAACGGCCCCAGCCGGGGGGACAGCTGAGGCCGTCATTCGCATCGGATGCTTGGGGGGCTCCGTGCATCCGGTAGCTCATCACTAAGTCATACCGGCGCTATTGGTTCCAGGCTCCGGCCGCTATCAGTGGCGCGCGGCTCGCCCGCATCACGGCGTTGTGTCCGGGGGCGTTGCGATCGAACCGTTTCCGGCTCAAGGCCGGGCTGACTACGGATCCCACCTCGGGGGATGCGAAGATCAGCGCTGGCTTTCGCAGCCAGGGGAGCCAGCCTCACCCCGGCAGATTCGAGGTTCCCATCAGGAACGCATCGATCGCCCGCGCGCACATCCGCCCCTCGCGGATCGCCCACACCACCAGCGACTGGCCGCGGCGCATGTCGCCGGCGGAGAACACGTTGGGGCGCGAGGTCTGGTAGTCCGAGGTATTGGCGCGGACATTGCCGCGCGGGTCGAGATCGACGCCGAGGGTCTTCAGGAGGCCCTCATGCACCGGATGGACAAAACCCATCGCCAGCAGCACGAGTCCGGCATCGAGTTCGAATTCGCTGCCGGGAATCGGCTTGAACTTGTCGTCGACCTCCACGCAATGCAGCTTTGCCACTTTGCCCTCGGTGCCCGAGAAGCTTTGCGTCAGTACTGCATATTCGCGCCGCGCCCCCTCGGCCTGGCTCGACGAGGTCCGCATCTTCAGCGGCCAGTTTGGCCAGGTCAAACCCTTGTTCTCCCGCTCCGGCGGCGCCGGCATGATCTCGAGCTGGGTTACCGAGAGCGCGCCTTGCCGGAAGGAGGTGCCGATGCAGTCCGATCCGGTATCGCCGCCGCCGATCACGATGACATGCTTGCCGCCGGCCAGGATCTCGGCGGCCCCGCCGAGCGGCTCGGCGGCGACCCGACGATTTTGCTGCGGCAGGAAATCCATCGCGAAATGGATGCCGGCGAGGTCGCGGCCGGGAATCGGCAGGTCGCGCGGCGCTTCGGCGCCGCCGGTCAGCGCCAGCACATCATAATCGTTGAGCATTTCGCGGGGATCGAGCGCGCCCGGCGCGCTGCCGCCGACCGGGCTGCCGTAATGGAAGGTGACGCCCTCGGCCTCCATCTGCTCGACGCGGCGGTCGATGACGTGCTTCTCCATCTTGAAGTCGGGAATGCCGTAACGCAGCAACCCGCCGGCCTTGGCATATCTCTCGAACACGTGGACGTCGTGGCCGACCCGGGCGAGCTGCTGCGCGCAGGCGAGGCCCGCGGGACCCGAACCGATCACCGCGACCTTCTTGCCGGTCCTGTGCGCCGGAATTTCCGGCTTGATCCAGCCGCTGGCCCAGGCGCGGTCGACGATGGCGCATTCGATGGTCTTGATGGTGACGGGATTGTCGTCGATGTTGAGCGTGCAGGAGGCCTCGCACGGCGCCGGGCAGATGCGGCCGGTGAATTCAGGAAAATTGTTGGTCGAGTGCAGGTTGCGGGAGGCCTCTTCCCAGTTGCCCTGGTAGACCATGTCGTTGAAGTCGGGGATCTGATTGTTGACCGGGCAGCCCGGCGTGCCCGGCGTCAGCGCCCCGGTGCCGTGGCAATAGGGAATGCCGCAATTCATGCAGCGCGCGGCCTGGTCGCGGGTTTCCCTTTCGCTCAAGGGAATCACGAATTCGTTGAAATTCCTGATGCGCTCGGGCACCGGCGCATATTTGCGATCGTGCCGCTCGATCTCCAGAAAACCCGTAACCTTGCCCATTAAAGCTGCCGCCCCTGAATCTTCACCCGTCGTGGTCTTGACCTGTCGTTATCTTGCCGTCGTTTCCGGGATGGTCCGAAGCACCAGACCCGGGATCACGAAGTTACTTTGCGTCATTTCCGGGTCCGCGTTCCGCGCGCCCCCGAATGCCGCCCGATGAAATCACGCCCCGACCGCGATCTTCGGTTCGGCGTCGGCGTTGGCCCGCAATTCCCTCAGCGCACGGCGGTATTCCACCGGCATCACCTTGCGGAATTTCGGCAGGTACGTCGTCCAGTTCGCCAGAATCTCGGCGGCGCGATTCGAACCCGTCAGCTTGGCTTGACGCGTGATCAAAATGTGCAACCGCTCGACATCGGATTCCAGGAGATTGGCGAACACGTCGACCCGGCCATGGGCTTCGAGATCGCCGGACTGGTGATAGGCATTTTCGTTGATCATCTCCTCGGACAGCACGGGTTCCAGATCGACCATCGCCATGTTGCAGAGTTTGGCGAAATCGCCGGCCTCGTCCAGCACATAGGCCACGCCGCCCGACATGCCGGCGGCGAAATTGCGTCCGGTCTTGCCGAGCACCACCACGATGCCGCCGGTCATGTATTCGCTGCAGTGATCGCCGGCGCCCTCGACCACCGCGACGGCGCCGGAATTGCGCACCGCGAAGCGTTCGCCGGCGATGCCGCGGAAATAGCACTCGCCCTCGATCGCGCCATACATCACGGTGTTGCCGACGATGATGGATTCCTCCGGCACGATGCCGGAATGGCGCGGCGGCTTGACGATGATGCGGCCGCCCGACAGGCCCTTGCCGACATAGTCATTGCCCTCGCCCTCCAGCTCGAAGGTGATGCCGCGCGCCAGCCAGGCGCCGAAGGCCTGGCCCGCGGTGCCCTTGAACGCGACATGGATGGTGTCGTGCGGCAGGCCGGCATGGCCGTAGATCTTGGCCACCGTGCCGGACAGCATCGCGCCGGCGCTGCGGTTGGTGTTGTTGATCTCGATATCGATCTTCACCGGTGCGCCGCGGTCGATCGCGGCTTGCGCCCTGTCGATCAAGGTGCGATCGAGCACGGCCTCCAGATGATGATCCTGCTCCTGGGCGTGGTAGATCTTCTGCCCCGGCAGTTGCTCCTGGCGCACGAACAGTTTCGAGAAATCCAGCCCCTTGGCCTTCCAGTGCTCCACCAGCGTGGTCTGGTCGAGCATCTGGGTCTGGCCCACCATCTCGTTGAAGCTGCGGTAGCCGAGCGCTGCCATGATCTCGCGCACCTCCTCGGCGACGAAGAAGAAGTAGTTGATGACGTGCTCGGGCTGGCCGGTGAAGCGCTTGCGCAGCACCGGATCCTGGGTCGCCACCCCGACCGGGCAGGTGTTGAGATGGCACTTGCGCATCATGATGCAGCCCGCCGCGATCAAGGGCGCGGTGGCGAAGCCGAATTCGTCGGCCCCCAACAGCGCGCCGATCACCACGTCGCGGCCGGTGCGGAAGCCGCCGTCGACCTGGACCACGATGCGGCTGCGCAGGCGCTCGCGCACCAGCGTCTGGTGGGTTTCGGCGAGGCCGATTTCCCAGGGGCTGCCGGCGTGCTTGATCGAGGTCAAAGGCGAGGCGCCGGTGCCGCCCTCGAAGCCGGCAATGGTGACATGGTCGGCGCGCGCTTTTGCAACTCCCGCGGCCACCGTGCCGACGCCGATTTCCGAGACCAGCTTCACCGATACCAGGCCGTCTGGATTGACGTTCTTGAGATCGTAGATCAGCTGCGCCAGATCCTCGATCGAATAGATGTCGTGATGCGGCGGCGGCGAGATCAGGCCGACGCCCGGCGTCGAATGCCTGACCCGCGCGATCACGGCATCGACCTTGTGGCCGGGCAGCTGTCCGCCTTCGCCGGGTTTTGCACCCTGAGCCATCTTGATCTGCATCATGTCGGAGTTGACCAGGTACTCCGTGGTCACGCCGAAGCGCCCCGACGCCACCTGCTTGATCGCCGAGCGCATCGAATCGCCGTTCGGCATCGGCTTGAAGCGATCGCTCTCTTCGCCGCCTTCGCCGGTATTGGACTTGCCGCCGATCCGGTTCATGGCGATGGCGAGCGTGGTATGGGCTTCGCGCGAGATCGAGCCGAACGACATCGCGCCGGTCGCGAAACGCTTGACGATATCCTTGGCCGGCTCGACCTGGTCGAGCGGAACGGGCTTGCGCTTCTCGTCCTCGGCGCTCTTGATCCGGAACAGGCCGCGCAGGGTCAACAGCCGCTCGGACTGCTCGTTGAGGATCTTGGCGAACGCCCGGTAGCGCTCCAGCGAATTGCCGCGCACCGCGTGCTGCAGCGTCGAGACCGATTCCGCGGTCCAGGCATGATCCTCGCCGCGGGTGCGATAAGCATATTCGCCGCCGACGTCGAGCGCCGACTTGTAGACCGGCGCATCGCCGAACGCATCGGCATGGCGGCGCGCGGTCTCCTCGGCGATCTCGGGCAGGCCGACGCCTTCGATGCGGGTATGGGTGCCGACGAAATATTTCGCGACAAAATCCGCCTTCAGTCCGACGGCGTCGAAGATCTGGGCGCCGCAATAGGACTGATAGGTCGAGATGCCCATCTTCGACATCACCTTCAGCAGGCCTTTGCCGATCGACTTGATGTAGCGCTTGACCAGTTCGTAGTCGTCCAGCGCCGCCGGCAGCCGGTCCTTCATGGCGATGATGGTCTCGAACGCCAGGTAGGGATTGATGGCCTCGGCGCCGTAACCGGCGAGGCAGGCAAAGTGATGCACCTCGCGCGGCTCCCCGGACTCGACGACGAGGCCGACCGAGGTGCGCAGGCCGGTGCGGATCAGGTGATGATGCACGGCGGCGCAGGCCAGCAGCGAGGGGATCGGAATCCGGTCCGAGCCCGCCATGCGGTCGGACAGGATGATGATATTGACGCCCTCGCGGACCGCGGCTTCGGCACGCGCGCATAATTCGTCGAGCACATGTTCGAGGCCGGCGGCGCCCAGCCCGGCATGGAAGGTGGTGTCGAGCGTGCGCGACTTGAAATGGGTGTCGGCGATCTCCGCGATCGACCGAATCTTTTCCAGGTCGGCGTCGGTCAGGATCGGCTGGCGCACCTCCAGCCGATTGTTGCCGACCACGCTGTGCAGGTCGAACAGGTTCGGCCGCGGCCCGATGATCGAGACCAGGCTCATCACGATCTCTTCGCGGATCGGATCGATCGGCGGATTGGTCACCTGGGCGAAATTCTGCTTGAAATAGGTGAACAGCGGCTTCGGCTTGTCCGACAGCGCCGAGATCGGGGTGTCGTTGCCCATCGAGCCGTTGGCCTCCTCACCGGTCGAGGCCATCGGCGTCATCAGGATGTTGATGTCTTCCTGCGAATAGCCGAAGGCCTGCTGACGGTCCAACAGCGGCAGGTTGGAGCGCATGCCCTTGGTCGGGGCATCCGGCAATTCCTCCAGCACGATCTGGGTGCGATCGAGCCACTCGCGATAGGGATGCATGCGTGCCAGCTGCGCCTTGATCTCGTCGTCCGGAATGAGCCGGCCCTGTTCGAGATCGACCAGCAGCATCTTGCCGGGTTGCAGCCGCCATTTGGTGACGATCTGCTCCTCCGGGATCTTCAAGACGCCCATTTCGGAGGCCATCACGATGCGGTCGTCGGAGGTGACGAGATAGCGCGCCGGGCGCAGGCCGTTGCGATCCAGCGTGGCGCCGATCTGGCGGCCGTCGGTAAAGGCGATCGCGGCGGGCCCGTCCCACGGCTCCATGATCGCGGCGTGATATTCGTAGAACGCGCGACGCTGCTCGTCCATCAGGGGATTGCCGGCCCAGGCTTCCGGAATCATCATCATCACGGCCTGCGGCAGCGAGTAGCCGCCCTGCACCAGGAATTCGAGCGCATTGTCGAAGCAGGCGGTGTCGGACTGGCCTTCATAGGAGATTGGCCACAGCCTGGAGATGTCCTTGCCATACAATTCCGAATGCACCGAGGCCTGGCGGGCCGCCATCCAGTTGACGTTGCCGCGCAGCGTGTTGATCTCGCCATTGTGCGCGATCATCCGGTAGGGATGCGCCAGCGACCAGGCCGGGAAGGTGTTGGTCGAAAACCGCTGATGCACCAGCGCCAGCGCGCTCTCGAAATCCGGCTCGCGCAGGTCGGGATAGTATTTGCCGAGCTGGTCGGCGAGGAACATGCCCTTGTAGACGATGGTGCGGCAGGACAGCGACGCCACGTAATAGCCGGCCAGGCCGCGGTCGCGCCGCAGGTAGATCGCCTGCGAAATCGACTTGCGCACGATATAGAGCCGGCGCTCGAAATCATCCTCGCTCTTGATATGCTCGCCGCGGCCGACGAACACCTGCATGTTGGCGGGCTCGGTCGGCTTGACGGTTTCGCCGAGCGAAGAATTGTCGGTCGGCACGTCGCGCCAGCCGAGCAGCGTCAGCTGTCCCTCCTTGATCTGGTCGGCGATGATGCTCTGGATCACCTTGCGCCAGGCTTTCTCCCGCGGCATGAACAGCGCGCCGACCGCATAGTCGCCGGGTGGCGGCAGCTCGAAACGCTCCTTCAGCTTGCGCGCGAAAAAGGCGTGCGGGATTTGCACCAGAATGCCGGCGCCGTCGCCGGCGCGCGGATCGGCGCCGACCGCGCCGCGATGCTCGAGATTGCAGAGAATGCTGAGCGCGTCGGCGACGATCTGGTGCGACTTTCTGCCCTTGATATTGGCGATGAAGCCGACGCCGCAGGAGTCCTTTTCCAGGCTGGGATCGTACAGACCCGCCGCCGGCGGCCGCCAGCTGTGCTCGCGAATTTCGCCTGTCGCCGCAGCCGGATCCACGGCCGGAGCCGTCGGCGCATCAACCTGCGTGTGCACGCGCTCGAACTCCGACCGGGTCATCTTCAAGTCCTCTCAACAAGGCTAAGGGGCCTCAACGTCTTGGTCGGCGCACCCAGGGCGTTCGCGGCGGGCACCACCAGGCCACCGCTCGTCCTCCGCGAGCCGAGATTTCCTAAATGCAGGCATGGCGTTCAACGTCCCCGACGAACGGCCTTGCCTGCCATCTCCTTGGCGCCTTAACGCCATCTTGCGTTGCAATCCCCGTGCCGGTTTGCACCGCAATTAAGACAGTGATGCTGTCCTAACGTCAACCATGCCAAATTTTATTCTATCACACAAGCGACGGAAAGTCGCCGTTGCCTTGGTTCCCTATGGCTTCTCTTGGCTCCCCGATGCCGGCGGAGGTTTGGGCAACCTCCGGTCGTCTGCCCCGGATTTGAAGCAAGCCCGCCGCGATCCGGCCCAAGGACCGCCCGATTCCGCTCCGACATTGCCGCGCGAAAAGCGCGGGCTTTGGGCGTGCAAGGAGCGATGGGCGATGAAGCTGTTCACAGGATGGATGCTATCGGCCGGGCTGATTCTGACGGCCGCAACCGCGAATGCCCAGATGCTGGAGCGTTACGGGATCGAACGCGCGCCATATGCGGTTGCTTCCGACATAGCGGGGCCGCCGATGGCGGCTGCGCCCTCCGAGGAATTGCGCTACGGACAGTACGTCCTGGCGCCGCCCGAGGTCGACGGCATTTTGCGGGAGAACGGATTTTCGCCGCTCGGAGTCCCGCATCTGCGGGGCATTGTCTACACGGTTTCGGTGCTCGATCGGGCCGGCGACGATGGGCGGCTGGTGATCGATGCCAGGACCGGGCGGATCATCAGCTTCATGCCCGCCAACCAGCTGGGCGAAGACTTGAATGGCGACCTGACGCAGACCTACGGACCTCGGCCGTCTGGGCCGCCGCTGCGACCATCCGTCGGCGTACTCCGGCCGCCGGCCAGTGTGCCACATGTCGTCGCCAGCCGGACCACGCCGGTGCCGCAGGCCAAAGTATCGCCGCGCTCCGGCGAAGCCTCGCCGCTGGCAGCCAGGCCCGCGCCGGTAACGCGGGCACAGGAGGCATCGGTGGCGCGGTCGAAGCCGGCTGATGCGCAAGCCGCGATGCCCGCCCCTGTCGAGGTCAAGCCTGCCGTGGAGGCCAAGCCTGCCGTGGCGAAGCCCGGCGAACCTCTGATCCGGCCGACCCAGCCGCTGCCCGAGGTGCAAGGGCTGGATTGACAGGGGCCGGATTGAGAACGGCAGTTCAGCGGCTGGATAGCCCCACCGTCGACCGGTGGGACTGACCCGCGGTACGATGATGGGACCTAACCTGCATCGACAAAAACGCCCCGGTCTCCCGGGGCGTTTCGCATTCAGCCAAATACCGTTGGCGATAGCGTTACTTTTAAGCCGCGGCCTTTTCGGTCGGGACCTCGGTTACCGGCGCGGCCTCGGCGCTGGAAGCGATCGGGATATTGCGGGGTTTCTTGGCCTCGGGAATCTCCCGGACCAGATCGACATGAAGCAGGCCGTTCTCCAGCGAGGCGCTCTTGACCAGGACGAAATCGGCCAGCTGGAATACCCGCTCGAAGGCGCGTGCCGCGATGCCGCGATAAAGCACCTCGGAGCTGCCCTTGCCATTTTCATTGGCGGTTTTGTCGCCCTTGATGGTCAGGGTATTCTCCTTGGCGAGGATCGAAAGCTCGCCTTGCGAGAAGCCGGAAACTGCGACGCTGATGCGATAGCTGTTCTCGCCGGTACGCTCGATATTGTAGGGCGGATAACCGGGGCTGCCATCGGTGGCGGCGCGGTCGAGCAGCGAAAACAGGCGATCGAAGCCGACGGTGGAACGATAAAAGGGAGTGAGATCGTAGGTACGCATAGGGAAGTCCTCCATTGAGCGACTGTGAATTGAACCCGCCCGCCATCGGGCCGGGCCGTTGCCTGTCGTGCAGCCCCAGCGCTCCCTTTGGAAACGCTGGTAGCGGCCTGCACGAAGGTGATATGGGAGAGCTCCTACGGTGTTCAAGAGGACGGCAGCACCGTCTATTTTTCACGCTCCCGCCGCTGCCCGCCCTTGATTTTCAGCATTTTTTGCCTACCGGCCCTAGCCCATGACGCTTGTCTCGATTCCCGCCAATCCCGTTCCCGAGAACGTCGTGACGGGTACCATCAAGACTCCCGACGGCGCCGAGCTGCGGTTCGCGCGCTGGGCGCCCCCGGCCAATCGCAAGGGCACCGTCTGCGTCTTCAGCGGGCGCAGCGAGCAGATCGAAAAATATTTCGAAACGGTGCGTGACCTGCGCGATCGCGGCTTCGCGGTGGCGATGATGGACTGGCGCGGGCAGGGCCACTCGTCACGGCGGCTGCGCGATCCGCGCAAGGGCTATGTCCGCGATTTCTCCGATTTCGAAGTCGATGTCGAAACCTTCGTGCAGCAGGTGGTGCTGCCGGATTGCCCGCCGCCGCACTTTGCGCTGGCGCACTCGATGGGCGGCGCGGTGATGCTGCGGGTGGCGCATGCCGGCAAACGCTGGTTCGACCGCATGGTGCTGTCGGCGCCGATGATCGATCTTCCCGGCCACCGCACCGGATTTCCGGCGCGCGCGCTGCTGCGCGGATTGCGGCTGGCCGGGCTGGGCGGCCAATACATCCCCGGCGGCTCCGGCGCGCTGACCGGCACGGAATCGTTCATCAACAATCCCCTGACCAGCGATCCCGTGCGCTATGCCCGCAACGCCGCGATCCTGGAGGAAGATCCGACGCTCGGCATCGGTTCGCCGACGGTGGCCTGGGCCGATACCGCCTTCAAGGCGATGCGCGGCTTTCGCGCCTCCGGCTATCCGTCGCAGATTCGGCAGCCGATCCTGATGCTGGCCGCCAGCAATGACACGATCGTCTCGACGCCGGCGATCGAGGAGTTTGCCTATCATTTACGCGCCGGGTCGCATCTCGTGATCGCCGGGTCCAAGCATGAAATCCTGCAGGAGCAGGACCGCTATCGCGCACAGTTCTGGGCGGCGTTCGACGCTTTCGTGCCGGGCACGCCGCTGTTCAAGTAAGGCGAATGCATCGCGCGCCGGGCGGTACCCGATCGTGAACCAATTAGGCCGCGGCGATATCTTGCGCCTGCGCCAGCAGCGTCCTGATTGCGGCCGCCGGCTGGGCCCGGCTGAACAGGAAGCCCTGCATTTCGGTACAGCCGAGACTGCGCAGCATGTCCTTTTGCTGCTCGGTCTCGACACCCTCCGCCGTCGTCGTCATGTTTCGCGCCATGGCGATGCCGATCACCGCCTGCACGATCGCGGAGGAGCCTTCGGACTCTGCGATCGCGTCGATGAAGCAACGATCGATCTTGATTTTGTCGAAGGGAAACCGTTGCAGGTAGCTGAGCGAAGAGTAGCCGGTGCCGAAGTCGTCCAGCGCGATACGCACGCCGAGCGCGCTGAGGTGCCGAAGCGTGGCAAGCGCGGCCTCGTCGTCGCGGATCAGCACCGCCTCGGTGATCTCGAGTTCCAGTCTGGCGGCCGGCAAGCCGGTGGTCGCCAGTGCCTTGGCGACTTTCAACTCGAAGGCAGGGCTCCTGAATTGCACCGGTGATACATTGACCGCGACCCTGACGCCTGACGGCCAGCCTGTCGCCTCTTCGCAGGCGGTGGCCAGCACCCAGTCCCCGAGCTGACAGATCAGGCCGGTATCTTCCGCGATCGGGATGAACTCGGCAGGCGAGACCATGCCGCGGACGGGATGGTTCCATCGCAACAGGGCCTCGCAGCCGACGACCTCGTTGCTCCGGAGATTGACGAGCGGCTGGTAGTGCAGCTCGAAGGCGCCATCGGCGATGGCCTGGCGCAGATCCAGTTCCAGCATGCGGCGCGCCTTGACGCGCGCATCCATGGCCGGCTCGAAGAAACGGTAGGTGCGGCGGCCGTCGGCCTTGGCGCCATACATCGCCAAATCAGCATTTTTCAGCAATTGATCGAGATCGTCGCCATCGTTAGGGGCCATGGCGATGCCGATGCTGGCATCGGTCGCCACCAGATGGCCGAGACAGTCGCGGGGTTGGCGCAGCGACTGGTAGATCCGGCCGACGAGTTCAAGCACATCGCCGGGCTGGGTGACGCCGCTCTGAATCACCGCGAATTCGTCGCCTCCCAAGCGGGCGACAAAATCCGTCTCCCTGATGCAACCACGCAAACCAGACGCCACGGCCCTCAGGAGTTCATCGCCGACGGGGTGACCCAGCGAATCGTTGACGTCCTTGAATTCGTCGATGTCGATATAGAGCACGGCGAGTTGCTCGCCCCGTTTGGTCCGCTCCAGCTCGCGGCCCAGGTGTTGGCGAAACAGCGTGCGATTGGGCAAATCGGTCAGGGCGTCGTAGTGAGCCAGATGCGCGATCTGCTTCTCGGCGCGGATCCGTTCCGTGATGTCCTCCTGGGTGGCGACCCATCCGCCATTGGCCAGCGGCTGATTGACAATCAGGACCGAGCGGCCGTCCGCGGTTTGCAAGATATTCTGGGTTCCGCGTTTCTCGGCGACGTTGCGCAGCACCGTGGAACAGAACTCATCGACATCGCCGCTGAAGGAGCCGGTCTGTTTTCGAAGTTCGATAAGATCGCGGAAGTGAAAGCCCGGTCTGACTGCGTCCGGCGACAAATGATACAGTTCCAGATAGCGCTGGTTGCACAGCACGACACGCGCGTCTGCATCATACAGCAACAGCCCCTGCGTCATGTTGTTGACGGCGGTATCGAGGCGTTCCTTCTCCAGCGCAAGCTTGCGCTCGGAATTCTGGTGCTGCTTGGAAAGCTTGCGCACGATCAACAGCAGGGTTGCACCCAGCGCCAGCGCCGCAAGTCCGGCCGCGATGATGAGCTCTTCGGTTTGCGCACGCCAGTCCGACAGCGCCGTGGCGACCGTCGTCGTCGCTATGAACGACAGCGGAAATCGGCTCAGAGCACGTGTTGAGGCCAGCCGGTCCTCGCCGTCGACCGGGCTGATCAGGCGCATCGAGGCGTGATCTTCTCCGGCCGGCATGAGCGGCGGGGTCCACGCCTGCAGATTGCGTCCGATCATTGCCTCAGCGTGAGGATAGCGCGCGAGCAGGGTTCCGTCGCTATGCATCATGGCAATCGTGGCATCCCTGCCAAGCGCCAGCGACTCGAAGAAGCTCTCGAAGTCGCCCAGCGGTATGCCACGCGAAACAACGCCCAGGAACTGTCCGTCCGGTCCAACCACCTTGAAGGCAATGACCGTCGTCCATCGTCCCGTGAAGCGGCTGCGAACCGGCGACAGCAGCACCATTGGCGACTGTGGATCCGATGCAAATATTTTGAAATAGCTGCGATCGCCGATGCTGACAGGGCGAACCGGCCAGGCGTGCGACGAGTTGATCAGCCGTCCATCGGCGTCGAACACGTTGATGCCGGCGCTGTCGGACAGCACGCCGACCACGGCTTCCAGATTGGCATGAAACTCCTGGCTCGACCATTGCCGCCTGAAGGCATCGGGCGAGTCGATATGCAAGGCATCCATGCGACGGACCACGTCCTTTTGAACGCTTTCAAAGTCGCTGAGCTCGCGATCGAAATGACGGGCCAGAAGCAGGACGGTGTTTTCCAGCTCACGCGTGCAGTTGCTCAGGGCGCGTTCGCGAAAACTCCAGACCGTGATGGCGGTACCGGCGACGATGGATGCGATCAGCAGCACCCCGCCCATGATCAGCCAGTTGAGCGGATTGAGGCTATCCAAAGCCGATCCGGCGCGCGCGCGGATATTCTTCACCCCTGAAAATGTTCTCTGCATCGGCCCTCCTGCAGGACGTCGGTACCTTGCAAGCATGGACGAACCGTTTGAATTCGGATCAGCGGAGGCCGGTTGCATGTCGCGGTTGGAAATTTGTGCGGTTGTCGCTTCCGTTCGGTAAAGATTCTCCCTGGTAGATTTACGGACTGGACGTTGAGCCACCATGGTTGAGCCGGCGGCGATGCGGGAGCGCAGGGATCCACAGCGATGATCTCGAAGCGCTTGATTACAGGATGGTTTTCGTTGCCGTGCCGTGGACCGTGACGGACCGGCCGTGCTCCGTCATGAGCTGCCGCATCGCGCATGTCACGTCCCCCGCCCAGGCATGATGCGACGGTGCCGCGGAAGGCCGGTGACCAATTGCTTAGTGGGAAATACCTAACATCTGTTCGAGTTTTTGAATGAGGAACATGATGCCGCCTGCAACAGAAGATACCGCCGTCGCGCTTCTGACTTCCGATCCGATGGCGTCGCTGGTCTCGTTGCTGGCCGGGTATTCCACGGCCGCGAGCGATGAAAACGCATGGCCGACCCGGATTCTGCAGGAACTCCCAGCCGCGATCTACACCACCGATGCCGAGGGCCGCATCACCTTCTACAACAAGGCTGCGGTTGAACTTGCCGGCCGGGTGCCGGAGCTGGGCTCCGATCAATGGTGCGTGACGTGGAAATTATTCGGCCCGGACGGCGCGCCGTTGCCCCACGATCAGTGCCCGACAGCGGTGGCGATCCGGGAAGACCGGCCGGTCAGAGGCGCCGAATCCTTGGCCGAGCGGCCCGATGGAACCCGCGTTCCGTTCATCCGCTTTCCGACGCCCTTGCGTGATGGTTCGGGAAAGCTGATCGGCGCCCTGGATATGCTGATCGATATCACCGAGCAGAAGAAGGCCGAGGCCCGCATCGAGTACCTGGCGCACATGGATGCGCTGACCGATCTGCCCAATCGCGCCGCCTTCGGCAAGCGTCTCAATCAGCTCATTCACAACGCGCCCGACAGCGAGTTTACCCTGGTCTGCCTCGATCTGGATCACTTCAAGGATATCAACGCTGCCTTCGGGCACGCCATTGGCGACGAAGTGTTGCGCGAAGTCTGTCACCGCCTGGCGGCCGAAACACCGGGTTTGTTCCTGTCGCGCGTCGGCGGCGATGAACTGATGCTGATTATTCCCGGAGAATTCGATCAAGCCGGAGTGACCGAGGTGATCGAACGGCTGCATTTGGCCGCCGGGCAGGACATCGTTGTCGGCGGTCATGCCTTCCAGGTGCGGTTGAGCGCGGGTGCGGCACGATTTCCCGGCGATGCAGGCGACGAAACCAATCTGATCGCCCGCGCCGACGCGGCTCTTTCGCGCGTCAAGCGCGAAGCCCGCGGCACATTCCGGTTTTTTGACGCAGCGATGGATCGCAGAATGCGATTTCGCCGGGCGTTGCAGGAGGAACTGCGCGGCGCGATCGATGCCCGGACGATATCGCTGCACTACCAGCCGCAGTCGCGTACCGACGGCGAAAGGGTCGGCTTCGAGGCATTGGCGCGCTGGCGTCATCCGGAGCGCGGCAGCATCCCGCCCGGCGAGTTCATCACGGTCGCCGAGGAGTCCGGGCTGATCATTCCGCTGTCGAGGTGGATCCTGAGGGAGGCTTGCGAGGAGGCCGCTTCGTGGCGCCAGCCGCTGTCCGTTTCGGTCAATCTCTCGCCGGTGCAGTTCCAGCACGAAAATCTGCCGGAGCTTGTGGCCTCCGTGCTCGGCGAGACTGGTCTGGATCCAAGGCGCCTGATCCTCGAGGTGACCGAGGGCGTTCTGATCGCCAACTACGAGCGGGCGAAGAAGGCGCTGACGGATCTGAGCGCCTGCGGCGTTCAGATCGCGCTCGACGATTTTGGCACGGGATACTCCTCGCTGTCCTATCTGCAGGAGTTTCCGCTTTCCGAAATCAAGATCGACAAGAGCTTCGTCGCCAATCTCGGCGTGAAGCCGCAATCGGAAGCCATCATCCGATCCGTCATCGACCTCGGGCACACCTTGCAGCTTCGGGTCGTTGCCGAGGGCGTCGAGACCGCGGAGCAGTTCGACCGGCTGGTGCGGGCCGATTGCGACATCATCCAGGGCTATCTGGTCGGAAAGCCCTTGAGTCTCAGTCTGACCGAGCGATAGAAGACGGCCGCGACCGCTTGTGCTGGAGTGCCGGAAATCCATCGAGGCGTCGTGAAGGTCTCACGGCGCCAACAGGTGATACGCCGCGCTCCCCGCCAGATAGAACCCCAGCACGATCATCGCGATCAGAAACCAGCGCCGGAAGGCTTCCGGCCGCAGCCGCGAACGCACCGCCTGGCCGATGAACATCCCGGCGAAGGCGGCGACCATCGCCACCGCGCCCGGCAGCGCGGTCGCCGCGCTCAGCAGGCCGGCATGGCTGAGGCTGAAGGCCAGCGCCAGCGTTGCTACCGTGAAGAACACCCCGAGCGCCTGCACCAACTCATCCTTTTCCATGCCGATGGCCTGCATGTAGGGCATCGAGGGAATGACCTGCACGCCGGTGGCGGCGGAAACCATGCCGGTGAGGATGCCGACAATGCCGCCGATCCATTTTTCATGGCGCGGCGGCACCTTGAAGCCGAATTGGCCGAGGCCGACGATCGCATAGATCACCAGCAGCACGCCGAGCAAGACGCTGCCGTAGCGGGCATAGGGACCGCTCAGCATGCCCGCGTTCAGCCAGATGCCGACCACCGTGCCGGCCATCAGCGGCCATAGCCGCCGAATGATGTCGCGCAGATAGGGCCCGACGAAGGTCTGCCAGACGTTGGTGACGACCGCGGGCACGATGACGATGGCGATGGCGCGAGACGGCGGCATGGTGACCGCGAGCAGGCCCATCGACACCGCCGGCAGGCCAAGCCCGATCGTGCCCTTGACGAATCCCGCCAGCAGGAACGCCGCGGCGATCAGGATGAGGAGAGGTTCGAACATGCCGATCACATTGACTGATCGGCGTCGCCGGCACAATCTGCGGGTTACAGAGCCAGCCTTCGGCAGGATCGAAGTCTGAAGACGGTGGAGACAGCGATGCGTTTCGACCTGGTGGACCTGCAGCTGTTCATGGCGGTGGCCGATGCCCGCAGCATCACCGGCGGCGCGCGGCAGGCCAATCTCGCGCTCGCCTCCGCCAGCGCGCGGATCAAGGGTCTGGAAGAGGCCCTTGGCGTTGCGCTCTTGAAGCGCGGCCGGCGTGGCGTCGAACTCACCGCGGCGGGCGAGAGTCTTCTCGATCATGCCCGCCTCATCCTCCACGATGTCGAGACCATGCGCGGCGATCTCGCCGCCTATGCCAGCGGCGGCAAGGCGCGCGTGCATTTGCTGGCCAACACCGCGGGACTATCCGAGCATCTGCCGAAAGCGCTGGCGGCCTTTTTGCGCGAACATCCCCAGATCAGCGTGGACGTCGAGGAGCGCGAAAGCGCCGACATCGCCGCGGCCGTCGCCACCGGGGCGGCCGATCTCGGCTTCGCCGCCGAGCACGCGCTGCCGGATCACGTCGAACGGTTT
>Ga0182012_10000308_pt1 | contig 55640 bp, 49 predicted proteins | sample 612S2SmetaG_FD_120486 | JGI IMG/M metagenome (GOLD analysis project Ga0182012, IMG submission 120486) | Permafrost microbial communities from Stordalen Mire, Sweden - 612S2S metaG | ecosystem: Environmental > Terrestrial > Soil > Wetlands > Permafrost | place: Sweden: Stordalen | collected... | reverse complement strand
CCTCAATCCCAAGGAGCAGGTGGTTGTAGCCGAGTGGAGCGCGCGATCGAAGCCCGAGGGCATGGATATCGTCGATGATCTCGATTTCTTCGGCGCCGTGACCGCGGCGCTCCGCTGAGGCAGGCCGCGGGCGGCGCAGGTCGTTATCGATAGATGCGCGGGTGCAATGGATCAGCAGGATCCGATGGATCTCCCAGCGGATCCCGGGCATTCGACGCAGATCGCGGATCGCGCACGACCCACGGATCCGACGTATAGCGGGAATCCACCGAGCCGCGCCTATCCGCTGGATCGGCCGCGGCACTCTCGCCCGCTGCCGCAATGTCCTGCGCATCGGTCTCATGCGCAAATTCCCGGCTGCTGCGGGTGTCGGGAAGCAGCACCGAGATGTCTCCGCTCGAAAATCCGGCAGCGATCAAGGCGTCCACCGCGCCTTCCGCGGCATCGCCCGTCCGGTAGATTCCGAAGACCGATGTGTTTTTTCCTGCCATGACGGTTCTCCTCAGCCACTCAAGGCAGGTTCATTAAGCTCCGGTGCGCCGCCTCATCGCTGTAGGAAGGTGTCCCGAAAAGCTTCCCGCCATGTCCTATACTAGCCTCGCAGATCCAACACGCGGGGAGACTCATGGGCGCGACAGCGGTATTTGGCCAATTGAGCGGGCATCAGCGCATCGACGGGCAACTGGTGCGCGCGGGCGGCGCGGCCATTCCCGTCGTCAATCCCGCGACGGAGGAACTCATCGGCGAGATTTCCGAGGCCGGTGCGGGGGACGTTGCCCACTCGATCGCCGCCGGCAATGCGGCTCAGCGCGCATGGCGCAAGGTCAACCATCACCGCCGCGCGGAACTGCTGCACGAGGTGTCCCGGCGGATGATCGCGGATCGGCCCCTGGTTGCCGAGATGCTCACGCGCGAAATGGGCAAGCCCTACAAGGAATCCTTCGACGAGGTCAGCTGGTCGGCGAGCGCGGTCGATTACTACGCTGAAATCGCGCGCCACGAGAACGGCAAGGTGCTCGGGCCGGCGGTGGACGGCCAATTCCATTTCACCACCAAGGACCCGCTCGGCGTGGTGGTGATCATCCTGCCGTTCAACTACCCGCTCTGCCTGCTGTGCTGGCAGGCGGCGGCGGCGCTCGCCAGCGGCAACGCCGTGATCATCAAGCCGTCCGAGCTCACGACGCTCACCACGCTGCGATTCGTCGCGGCGTTCGATGCCCTGCCGAGCGGCCTGGTGCAGGTGATCACGGGTGGGGGCGCCGCCGGCAGGCAGCTGGTGGAGCATCCCGATACCCACATGGTGGCCTTCACGGGCGGCATCGAGACCGGACGGCGCATCGCCGAGACCTGCGGCCGGTTGTACAAGCGTAGCCTGATCGAGACCTCCGGCAATGATCCATTCATCGTGATGCCGTCCGCCCCGCTCGACGTCGCGGCCCGGGGAGCGGCGTTCGGCGCATTCTTGAATTGCGGCCAAGTCTGCGCGGCGGCGGAGCGCTTCTACGTTCATGAACGCATCTACACCGAGTTCGCCGAACGACTGGTGCACCACACCGCCAAGATCCGGGTGGGCAACGGCCTCGATCAGGTCGACATGGGACCGCTCGCCTCGCAGCGCGAGCTCGCACGCTACCTTCGTATCTTGGAGGGCGCGAATGACGGGGGCGCGACCACACTCGCCGGCGGCGGGCGGCCGGCGCATTTGAAGAAGGGCTGGTTCGTGGAGCCGACCGTGCTCGGGGACGTGTCGGCGGACGCTCCGATCATGAACGACGAGACCTTCGGGCCGGTGGCTCCGCTCTGCGTCGTGAGAAGTTTCGACGAGGCGCTGACGCTCGCCAACCGCTCGCGCTACGGTTTGGGCGCCACCGTGTACACGCTCGACCTCGATGAGTCGATGCGCGCAGTGAACGAGTTGGAGGCCGGGATGGTGTGGGTGAACGCCCCGCTTCTGGACAATGATGCGGGACCGTTTGGCGGCCGCAAGCAGTCCGGGATGGGTCGCCAACTGGGTTCCGAGGGCCTCGATATGTTCCGGCACACCAAGCTGTCGATGATCGACCACGCGGCCCAGCCGCATGATTTTTGGTGGTTTCCCTACTCCGAGGCGGAGGCCTACCCGGGCAAGCCGCGTGAATGAGGAGCATCCAGCCCTGCCGCCCGAGCTCGAGGCGCGTATCGAGGCGCTCGAATCGTCGGCGTCGGATCAGGATTTCGACGCACTGGGCTGGTTCTGGATGGTGCTGTTCGGCATCGTGCTGCCTGCAGCGCTGATCGTGCTAGGTTGGTGAACGTCACCGAGCGTGCCGCCGCGGCGGCCGACGAGAGCGCATGGCCGCTGTTACCCGCAGAGCGAACGTGGGGCGCCGCGCGGCTGACGCTGACGCTCGCCACCACCGCAGCGGCGACCTGGTGCTACCTGATCGGAGAGTCCGTCGGCAGCTATTTGGGTTTCATGCAGGGCGCGATGGCGCTCACCGCCGGCTGCTTCATCGGCATGCTGCTGGTGCTGATGGCAGCCGGTCCGGCCTGCGTGCGCTTCGGAATCGACTCGGTGGCGGCCACCAAGCCGCAATTCGGATCGCGCGGCTGGGTGGTTCCCGCGGCTCTGCAGGCGGTGTCGATCATCGGCTGGAACTCCTTGTTGATCATCTTTTTCGCCAAGTCGGCGGTGCAGCTGGCGGTGGCGTTGGGATTGCTGGCCCCCGGCACGGGCGGCGCCACATTGATCCCGCTCCTGACGCTGTTCGCGTGCGCGGTGATCTTCACCGCCTTGCGGCGGGGCGCGACCGGCGTCTCGATGGTGTCGAACATTCTTTTCGTACACGTATTCGTCGGGATGTGGATGCTGTATCTGATCGTGACGCGCCGCTGGCCCGAGCTCATTGCTGCGCGGCCCGCGCTTGCGGCCTCGCAGCACCTGTGGAATTACACCACGGGCGTCGAGCTCGGCATCGGCACCACCCTCTCCTGGTGGCCTTACATCGGAGCGATGATCCGCATGGTTCCGAACGGCCGCACCGCCGTCCTGCCGGTGATGCTGGGCATGTGCCTGCCCGTGCCCCTGCTCAGCCTCATCGGCCTCGCCGGCGTGCTCGTATTGAAGACCTCGGACCCGTCGGAATGGCTGCGCACGGTCGGCGGCCCCACCTATGCGGTGGTATCGCTCGCGTTCGTCACCGCCGCGAATTTCGGAACGACCACGGCGGGCATATATGCCTCGGCGGTGGGACTTCGGAATTTTCAAGCTTTGCAGCGCCGATCCTGGACCACGTTGCTGCTCTTGACCATCATGCCGGTGGCCTGCGTCGGCATCCTCATCCCGGAGCTGTTCTTCGCGAAATTCGGCAATTTTCTCGCGCTGATCGGCGTCGCGTTCGCGCCGCTCTGCGGTATCCAGATCACGGATTACTTCCTGCTGCGCCGGCGCCGCCTCGATGTTCGGGCACTGTATACGCAGGGAGCCGGACAACCCTATTCGTTCTGGGGCGGCGTCAATCCGGCGGCGCTCGCGGCGCTGGCGGCGGGCTGCGCGACATACGTGCTGCTGCTCAACCCGCTCAACCTGCGGTCGAGCGGCTGGTATCCCCATCTCACAGCCTCGCTACCCGCGGCTGGCTCAGCCGCTCTGGTATATTTCATGGCGGGCTCGCTGGTGAAGCGTGCGGGCCGCGGCGGATACAGGACATGAACGACAAGACGCTACCAAAGCAAGCGCGCGTGGTGATCATCGGTGGCGGCGTGATCGGCTGCTCGATCGCCTATCACCTCACCCAGCTCGGCTGGCGCGACGTCGTGCTCCTCGAGCGCGCGCAACTCACCTCGGGAACCACCTGGCACGCCGCGGGACTGTTGACCTCGCTGCGCGACACGGAGACGCAGACCAAGCTTGCGAAATATTCGCAGGACCTGTACCGGCGGCTCGAGGCGGAGACCGGCCAGGCAACCGGCGTCATCGATTGCGGGTCGATCCAATTGGCGATGACCTCGGACAAGGCGGAGGAGATGCGGCGGGGCGTCCACATGGCGCATTGCTTCGGCGTCGATGCGCACGAGATTTCGCCCGCCGAAGTGCAGCGCATGTGGCCGCTTGCGGATGTGCGCGATTTGAAGGCGGCGTTTTACTTTCCGGACGATGCGCGGGTGAATCCGACCGACGTGACCCAGGCTCTGGCGAAGGGCGCGCGCCAGGGCGGCGCGCGCATATTCGAGAACACACCGGTGATCGGGATCCTCCGCGAGCACGGACGCGCGACGGGCGTGCGTACCGACTCGGGCGATGTACGCGCGGAGATCGTCGTCAACTGCGCCGGCATGTGGGCGCGCGCCGTCGGGCGGATGGCGGGCGTGAACGTGCCGCTGCAGGCGGCCGAGCATTATTACCTGATCTCCGAGCCCGTGCCCGGCGTGCATCCGTTGCTGCCGATCCTGCGCGATCCCGGCAACTCGGCCTACATCCGCGAGGAGGCGGGCAAGATCATGGTGGGCTTGTTCGAAGCCGAGGCGAGGCCGTGGGGGACGAAGGGCATTCCGGATGACTTCCGCTTCGGCGAAATTGCGCCCGACTGGGAGCGCATGTATCCCCATATCGACAAGGCGATGCGGCGTGTCCCCTGCCTCCTCGACACCGGCATCAAGCTGCTGTTCTGCGGGCCGGAATCGTTTACGCCCGATCATAATTATCTGATGGGCGAAGCGCCGAATCTCAAGAACTTCTACGTCGCCGCGGGTTTCAATTCGCTCGGCATTCTCTCAGGAGGCGGGGTGGGCCACGTGATGTCTCATTGGATCACGGAGGGACGCCCCCCCATGGATGTATGGACGGTGAACCTGCGCCGAGCGCACGCCTGGCAGAACAACGACCGATATCTCGAGGACCGCGTGGTCGAGACCCTCGGCATCGGCTACCAGGATCATTGGCCTTTCCGCCAGGCCACGAGCGCGCGTGGGGTGAAGAAGAGCGTGCTGCACGAACGGGTGGCCGCGGCGGGCGCGTGTTTCGGCGAGTCGGCCGGATGGGAGCGGCCGAACTGGTATGCGCGGCCCGGGCAGGCGCCCTCTTACACCTACGGTTGGGGTCGGCAGAACTGGTTCGCCAACAACCAGGAGGAGCACCGCGCGGTGCGCGAGCGGGTCGGCCTTTTCGAGCAGTCCTCCTTCGCCAAGTTGATGGTCGTGGGACGGGACGCGGTAAAGATCCTCAACAGGATCGCGACCGCCAACGTCGATGTCGCGCTGGGGCGTTGCGTGTACACCCAGTTTCTGAACGCGGCGGCCGGGATCGAGGCCGATCTCACCGTGACGCGGCTCGCGCCGGATCGCTTTCTGGTGGTGACCGCGGCGTTCACCCAGACGCACGTCGAATCGTGGATCCGGAACTCGATTTCCGCGGATTCCTTTTGCGCGGTGGTCGATGTCTCCGACGCCTACGCCATGTTGAACGTCCAAGGACCCTCGTCGCGGGCGCTGCTTCAGGAGTTGTCGGGCGACGACTTCTCTGCGGGCGCTTTTCCCTTCGCCACCTGCCGCGAGGTCAGGATCGGATATCAGACGCTATTGGCGCTGCGGCTGACCTTCGTCGGCGAGCTCGGCTGGGAGCTGTATGTTCCCACTTCTTTCGCGCTGCCGGTGTACGACGCGTTGATCGAGGCCGGCGCGGCGCATGGCCTGCGTCATTGCGGCTACCACACGCTCAATTCGCTGCGCATGGAGAAGGCATATCGCGATTGGCCCCACGACATCGGCCCGGCGGACACGCCATTGGAGGCTGGCCTTGCCTTCACCTGCGACTGGAACAAGCCCGGCGGCTTCATCGGTCGCGACGCGCTGGAGCACCTCAAGCGAGTCGGCGTTCCGAAGCGCCGGCTGGTTCAGTTCCTACTGGCGGATCCGGAGCCGCTGCTGTACCACAACGAGCCGATCTATCGGGACGGCGAGCGGGTCGGCTTCGTCACCTCCGGCATGTACGGACATACGCTCGGCGCGGCGGTGGCGCTCGGCTACGTGGCCCATGCGCATGGCTGCACCGACCAGTACGTGTTGAGCGGTCGATACGAAATCGAGATAGCGGCGCGCAAGGTCGCGGCCACGGCCTCGCTCACCCCCCTGTACGATCCCAAAAGCGCCCGGGTGCGCTCCTGAATCGGGATGAGTCCGGAATTCGACGTGGTGATCGCGGGCGGCGGAGTCATCGGCTCGTCCTGCGCCTACCACTTGAAATACACGCTGGATTTTCCCGGCTCGGTGCTGGTCGTGGAGCCGGACCCCACCTACAGCGCCGCGGCAAGCACGCGCTCGGCGAGCTCCATCAGGCTGCAATTCTCCACGCCGATCAACATCGCCTTGTCGGAGTACGGGCTCGAGTTTCTGCGCGATGCTCCCGCCCGACTGCAGGGAGCGGGTGCCGTGGATCTCGGCCTGGTCGCGTCGACTTATCTCTATCTCGCAACGCCGGGCGGGCGGCCCTCGCTCGAGGAGCGCGCGGCAATACAGCGGGCGCACTCCGTGCCGGTGACGTTGCACGACCCCGCCGGCCTCGCGAAACGCTATCCCTGGCTGAACACCGCCGACCTCGCGGCGGGTTGCGACACCACCGCGGGTGAAGGCTGGTTCGACGGGTATGCGCTGCTCGCGTCGCTGCGCGCCGCGGCGCAGGCGGCGGGCGCGGTCTACATCCGCGACCGCGCCGTGGGCTTCGAGAAATCCCGCGACGGCAGGATCGCGGCCGTGCGCCTCGAACAGCGCGGCTCGGTGAGCTGCGGCTTCGCCGTGAACGCGTCGGGCACGAGGTCCGCCGACCTCGCGGCCGCGGCCGGCGTCGATCTGCCGGTGCGCCCGCGCAAGCGCAATGTCTTCGTGTTCACCTGCGAGACGCCGCTCCCCGGCTGTCCCCTGGTGGTGGACCCCTCGGGGCTGTGGTTTCGGTCGGAGCGGGATCGGTTCCTGTGCGGCCCTCCCAGTGAGCCCGACCCCGACGTGGCGCCCGATGATTTCGAGGTCGATGCGGCGCTGTTCGAGCATGCCGCATGGCCGGCGCTCGCGCATCGCGTACCCGCGTTCGAGGCCATCCGCATGAGCTCCGCCTGGGCCGGTCACTACGACTACAACACCTTCGATCAGAATGCCTTTGTCGGCCCCGTTCCGGGAATCGGGAATCTTCTCCTGGCCAGCGGCTTCAGCGGTCACGGGCTGCAGCAGGCGCCCGGCGTCGGTCGCGGGCTCGCCGAATTCATCCGCTTCGGCGGCTATCGATCCATCGATTTGACTCCGCTCGGCTACGCGCGCTATCTGTCGAATGAGCCGCTGCGCGAGCTCAATGTCATCTGAGAGCTGACGGATACCCCATGCTTCCATTCGACGCCCATGCTGCAACTCGACGCTGAAGCGCTCGCGGTGCGACTCGACCGGCGGGCGCTCATCGATGCGCTCGAACAGGCGTTTCGCACTTCCGCCGTCGTGCCCCATCGGCAGCACTACGAGATAGCGTCATCGAATCCCGCGCAGCGGGCCGGGACGCTTCTGGTCATGCCGGCCTGGCGCGTCGGCGCGGCGCTGGGCATCAAATTGGTGACCATCTATCCGGACAACGCGTTGCGCAGCCTACCGGCGGTGGCGGCAACCTACGTGCTGCTCGATGCGGAGACGGGGCGGCCGAAGGCGCTGCTCGACGGCGGCGAGCTCACGCTGCGGCGTACCGGCGCGGCCTCCGCGCTGGCCGCGCGCCTGCTCTGCGCGCCGGAGGCCTCGCGCCTGCTGATGGTGGGCACCGGGCGATTGGCTCCGCACCTCATCGAAAGTCACGCCCTCGTGCGCCCGATTCGGGAGATCAGGATCTGGGGACGCAACGCGTTGCACGCGCGTTCGCTGGCGCGTTCGTTGGAACGACCCGGATGGATCGTCGACGCCACGGAGGATCTGGAGAGCGCGGTGCGCTGGGCCCATGTCGTGAGCTGCGCCACGCTATCCCGTGAAGCCTTGGTGCTGGGTTCGTGGCTCGCTCCCGGGCAGCATCTCGATCTGGTCGGGGCCTTCACGCCCGAGATGTGCGAGGCCGACGACGCGGCCCTGGCGCGCAGCGAGCTGTTCGTCGATACCTTTCAGGGAGCCATGAGCGAGTCCGGGGAGATCATCGGCGCGATACGGCGCGGCGCGATCGACGCGAGCAGCGTGCGCGGCGAGCTGTCGGACCTCGTGTCGGGCCGGGCCGCCCGCTCTCACCCGTCGGCGGTCACGCTGTTCAAGAGCGTCGGCACCGCCTTGGAGGACTTGGTGGCGGCGGAGCTCGCGGTCGACGCCGCCCTCATGGGAGACCCGCCTCGCTCGTGAAGTACACGGCAAACGTGCCCAGCCAGTGACCGCCCATATAATCTTCGCCGGTGATATTGGGAAGCGCGGCGTCGCGATGCAATTGCGCGGCCGCCTTAAGCGCCGCGATGCGCCGGTCCGAGGGCGGTAATCCGCGCGCGATCCCTTCCAGCATCCATGCGCGGCTCAAATTCAAGCCATCGGTGTGTGCGAGCTTCGGATCGGCCCGATCGATCACCACCGCCGGCATCAACCAGGGATGGCGCGCATTTCTCGGAATCTGCGGCAGGAACCCCGCCAGCCAGCGAGCGTAATTTTCCGGATCGAGCACGCGGCGCATGAAGTCCGCCTCGCCCAGGCAGGGGGACAGGAAATCCTCCCCCGACGGCTCGTAATCCAAGGGACAATTTCGGTCCGCGTAATAGAACCGCCGCGCGGCGTAGGCCAGTACGCTCTGCATCTGCGCGTTGTTCGCTACCGTGGCCCAATCCCAGACCAGTGCGAAGGAAAAGGCGGTCTGCTCGTGCTCTCCCACCCGGATGGCGTAGTGCAGCCTCCCCGCCCAATTTTCCACCCGGGTTGCGGCTTCGGTCTCCAACGGCCGCAGGGTCGAGGCCCATTCCTGCGCCTCGCGGTCATCGCAGCGGCGCAGCTCCGCAGCAAGCGCGAGGAGCCAGGCGAGGCCGTACGGGCGCTCGAAGGAGGCCCGATCGACGTGCCTCAGGTAGGCAACCTCGCCGGCGATGTGCTCGGGCGTGAGGCTCTGCCCGATGGCGGCACGGGCGGCGGGCACGAAGTCCGCATCGGGGAAGAGGCGAACCAGGCGCACCAGCAGCCAGTGCGCGTGCACGTCCGAGTGCCAGTCGTAGCATCCGTAGAATGCCGGCGTGAGCTCGTGCGGAGGCCTGGCGTCCACGTCGCTCGAAAGCGTGTGGGAGATGTGGTTCGGGTACTCCTCATGCAGGCACTTCAGAGCGAGCGCGGCGAAACGCGCGGCGGCCGGCTCATCGAGCGGCGAGGAACGGGCGGACTGCGTGGGAGGCATCGGCTCCGTCGCGTCGGCCGCCTCTCGGGCGGCGAGGAACAGCATGAAAAACAGCACCCATCGACGCATGGCGCAGTATAAGGGAGCCCGCATGCCCCTGCAGTGCCGCGTCTCAGGCGAAGGTGGCTGCCTCCGCGCCGACCGCACCCAGATGCGCATCGGCGAATCGGCGTGCGAGTTCCACGAGCAGTTTCGATCGCAGCGCATCCCGATGCGCCGAATCGTTCGCGCGCAGCCTGAGCTCGAGCGTCATGGCGGTCGCTTCGACCTTGGTGAGGAAGCACCCTGCGATGGCCTTCTCCTCACCGTTCTCTTTCACGACTTGCAGCGCCAGCTCGCGGGCCGCCTCGATGTCGGTATCGCGGCCGACGCGAATGGTGATCACCAAGGGAAAGGCTGCGAAGCTCGCGTCGGCGTTCAAATTGATGGTCACCTGGCTCGCGGCCACGCTGTTTGGCACCACGATGAGGTGTCCCGCCGGCGCGCGCAGCGTCGTATATCCCAAGGAGATCAGCTCGACGACGCCCACCTCGGTGCCCGTCGGCGCGGCCAATTGCAAGGTGTCGCCAAGACGAAAGGGCCGGTAGATGGTGATCGACACGCCCGCCACGAGATTGCCGAGCGTGCTCTGCGCGGCGAGGCCGATGACGACCGAGGCGACGCTCGCGCCGGCCAGCAGCGCCGTACCCATCGAGTGCAGGACGGGGATGAGGTGCGCATAAAGAATGAGCATCACCACCCAGATCAGGGCGCCCATCATCTGCTGGAGAAAACTCAACGTGGTGCGGTCTATGTGACCGCTTCGCGTCACGGCGGCGTGAACCGCCGAGCGCAAGGCGCGCGACAATGTCAGCGCCAGCGCCACGAAGATCACCAGATACGCCAAGGCCCCGATCAGCGTATCCGGTCTGATGAACGACAAGAGGTCGTGCTCGCCGACTTTGATATCGCTATTCATGCCAGCTCGCCGAGCGCCCCTGCGATGGCCGTGGTGAGCTTGGTCGCGATCTCCTCCAGCTCGCCGTCGGTCGCGTTGTAGGGGGGCGCGAGGATGATGGTGTCGCCGGCGACGCCGTCGACGTTTCCAGAGCAGGGGTAACAGATGAGTCCGTCTGCGAAGGCCCGTTGTCCGACGGCGTAGCTCAGGCGGCGGTCCGCGGCGAAAGGCGTCCTGGCGGCGCGGTCGCGAACCAATTCGATGCCGATGAAGTAGCCCCGACCGCGGACATCGCCCACCTCCTCGAAGCGGGCCAGGGACGTGCGCAATGATTCCTGGAACGCCGCGCCGGTGTTGCGCACCCGCTCGAGCAGCCGGTCGCGCTCGATGATGCGCTGAACGGCGAGCCCCGCCGCGCAGGCCGCGGTGTGTCCGGAGAACGTGTGTCCCGTGAGGTAAGCGCCATGCTCCGCCAGAATGGGGGCCGACACCTCCGGCGCGACGAGGGTGGCGCCGAGCGGAATGTAGCCGCCGGCCAATCCCTTGGCGATGCTCATGATATCCGGGACCACCCCATCGTACTCGGTGGCGCGCCAGGTGCCGCTGCGCCCGGCGCCGCACATCACCTCGTCGGCGATCAACAGCACGTCGTACTTGCGGCACACCGCTTGTATGGCCGCCGTGTATCCCGCGGGTGCGGGAACGACGCCGCCGGCCGCCCCCACGATGGGCTCGAAGATGAAGGCCGCCACCGTCTCGGGGCCCAGGGAGAGAATTCTTTGTTCGAGCTCGCTCGCCAGGAAGTCCACCAACTCGGCCGGCGCGCAGCCGCCGGCGGGCCGATAGGCGTTGGCAGCGGATACGAAGGCCACGTCCAGCAGGCTTCCCTCGAAGGCTCGGCGCCGGGCGGCGAAACCGGAGACCGACAAGGCGCCCAGGGTATTGCCGTGCCAGGAGCGCTCGCGGGCGATGAAGCGCCGCTTTTTCATCAACCCACGTGCGGCGAAATATTGCAGGGCCACCTTCAACGCGGACTCCACCGCCTCCGAGCCGTCCCCCGAATACACGATGTCCTTGAAACAGCCGCCCGAGACTCGTTTCACCAGATCCGTCAGCGATTCGAGCGCTGCGCTGGTGAACAGGTATCGGTAGGCGTAAGCAACCGATTCGAGCTGCTCGATGATGGCGGCATTGACTTCGGGATGCGCATGGCCGAGGCAAAAGACGGCGGGGCCGCCGGAGCCGTCCAGATAGGCTTTGCCGGAGGCGTCGTAGAGATAAGAACCTTGTCCGCGGTCTATCCGCGGAAGATCTTCGAGACCGAAACCACTGCCACCGCCTCTGGCCATGAATCCCCCTGGGTTGGAGGCCCCGCAGTGTACCCAAATCCTGCGCCGCCGCATCGAGCGGGGACATAAGTCTTTATCTTACAGCCGTGTACGCCATAATCGACACGTACTTTGTCCGATACGGCGCAAAGCGCCCGAACGGCGCACCAATCCCTTGATTTGCGTAGGGAAATGCCGCTGTCGGGAATCGCGGACGTGTCGCCGTTTCTCACCTGGATCACTAGGTTGGGCTTACAGACCCGACCCTCCCTGGGCGTGGATAGTGAGTCCCATGAAATCAACGGCTAAAACCCCACTTTTAACCTGCACGCTGATGGTGCTGGCTGCCGGTTGTTGGGGCTCCGCCGGAGCGGCAGAAAGCGCGCACGCCACGGTCAGGCTCACGCCGCTCGCCAGACCGATCCTTGACCGCTCGGGCCACACTCGCATCGGCAAGGCCTCCTTCTACGCCAAGATGTTCAACGGGCGCACCATGGCCGATGGCACGAGAATGGAGCCGACCGCCAACAACGCGGCGAGCCGCACGCTGCCGCTCGGGACCACCGCCAAGGTCACCAATCTCGAGACCGGAAAGACGGCGGTGGTGACGATTCGCGACCGGGGTCCGTACGTGGCCGGTCGAATCGTCGACCTCTCCCCGGCCACCGCCCGTGAAATCGGTTTGGACAAGCGCACCGGGATCACACAGGTCAAGGTGGCGCCGATCGCGGTGCCCATGCCCGATGGGGAGATCAAGCTGGGCGATGGCGTGATGCAGGCGAACAACCGTACCGACCGCGGCTCGAGCTCACGGATCGAGATGCGCACCCGACGGCCGTGAGAGCGTGGGATGGCCGTCGGCCCGCCCCGCCGCCAGCAGCCAGTCATTGAATTGCGCCACCTCCCGGCGGAGTCGCTGGGGGCGCTCGGGCGTCACCACGAAATACGCGCTCCCATCCTCGAAGTCGGCCTCCAACACTCTGACCAGGCGGCCCGTCGCCAGGTACGGTCCGAGGAAAATGCCATGCGCCAGCGCGCACCCGGCGCCGTTGGCCGCCAGCTCCAACGCGGCGATGGTCGTATCCACGATCGGGCCCGACTTTGCCGGCGGATCGACGGTGAGCTGCAGGGATTGGCGCACCTGCAGCCAATGGTCCTCGTGTCCCATGATGTGGATCAGGTGTTGCGGCAGCCATCCCGCCGCCTCCCCGAGAGACCGCGCCCGCTCGAGCATCGCCGGACTGCCCACCGCGACGATGCGTTGGGTCATCAGCCGCTCGGCCCGATAGCCGCGCCAATGCCCGTTGCCATATCGGATTTCCAGGTCGGTCGATTCGTCCGGGCCGGGATTGTCCCAGATCACCGAGGATAAACGCACATCGATCGAAGGATGTGCGCCGATGAACGACGGCAGTTTGGGCGCCAACCACAGCGCCGCCAGCGACACCGGTGCGTGCACGGTAATGGCGCCCCGCTCCGATCCCCCGAACAATCCCACAGTCGAGTCCGCGAGCTGCTCGAAGGCGCGCCGTACGGGGGGCAGATAGGCGACACCCATGGCGGTCAGCCGCACGCCCCGCGGCAGGCGTTCGAAAAGCGCGAACCCCAGATGCGCCTCGAGCGCGCGGATTTGATAACTGATGGCCCCCGAGGTCAACCGCAGCTCGGCCGCGGCCGCACTGAAGCTCGAGGTTCGCGCAGCGGCTTCGAAAGCGCGAAGCCAGGTGAGCGTGGGCAGCCCCACCACGGGACGATTTCGGGTCACGGACCGACCTATGAATTAATTGGGGTCAAAGGTAGTAAAATACTCGCTTGTATGGGCGGAAGGGGCAATTTATTGTGGCCTCCTGCCTACTTGAACACCTGATCAGGACTCCATGAAAAGCAACGCACATGTCGTCATCGTCGGCGGCGGGATGATGGGCGCAAGCCTCCTGTACCACCTCGCCCTCGAGGGCTGCACCGACACGCTACTGATCGAGAAGGACGAGCTGACCTCCGGCTCGACCTGGCATGCCGCGGGTCAGTGCCCGAGCATCACCGGCAGTTACAACCTCGCCAAGATTCACGCATACAGCAATCAACTGTATCCGCGGCTCGAGGCCTTGACCGGCCAGTACACGAGCTGGCACGCAAGCGGCGGACTGCGCCTCGCCAACGACGAGCGTGAACTGGCCTGGCTCAAGTACGTGTATGGGTATTCCAAGAGCATCGGTTTCAGCATGGATATCGTCGGCCTCGACGAGATCCGGCAGCTGAATCCCTTCCTGACCACCGAGAACGTGATCGCGGCCGCCTGGACGCGCGACGACGGCCATGGCGACCCTTCCGGAATCTGCAACGCACTGGCCAAGGCGGCGCGGGATTTGGGCGCCACGGTGGTGCGCCATACCCGGGTGACGGACATACGCCCGCGCGCGAGCGGCGAATGGGAGGTCGTGACCGACAAGGGCACCGTCGTCGCCGGGATGGTGGTGAATGCGGCCGGGTGCTACGCGCGGCAGGTGGCGCAGATGGTCGGCGCCGACGCCCCGATCACCAACATGCAGCACCACTATGTGATCACGCATCCGGTGCCGGCTTTCCTCGAGCGCAGCGGCGAAATTCCGGTGATGCGCGACTCCTACATGTCCGGTTATTTCCGCCAGGAGCAGAAATCCGGGCTCATGGGGATTTACGAGAACAGCGGACTCACCGAAGCGTGGACGCCGAAAGGATTTCCGGAATGGGAATCCTCGAATGAGCTCTTCCCGGACGATCTCGATCGCATCGCACCCTGGCTGGAGCGCGCGATCGAGCGCATGCCCATTTTCGGCGACGTAGGCATCCGCCGCGTCATCAACGGCGCCATTCCGCACACGCCGGACGGCGCGCCGCTCCTCGGGCCCGCACCCGGGCTGCGTAATTTCTGGATGTGCTGCGGCACGTCCTTCGGCATTGCGCAGGGCGGCGGCTGCGGCAAGTTCCTTGCGCAATGGATGATCCAAGGCGATGCCGAGATCAACATGACGGAGTTCGATCCACGGCGTTTCGGACCGTATGCGGATCTGAAGTACGTGCACGAGAAGGTCTTCCTGGATTACCGCACGACCTTCACCACCCGCCTGCCGGGCGAAGAGGAGCCCGACGCGCGGCCCAACAAGGTGAGCCCGCTGTACGAGCGCTTGAAATCGCAGGGCTGCGTCTACACGGAAACATTCGGCTGGGAGCGCCCCAAATGGTTCTCCCCCGACGGCCGCGTCGAGAATTCCGGGTATCGCCGCAACAACGTATTCGAGGTGGTGCGCGATGAGGTCGCCGCGGTGCACGAGCGGGCGGGTGTTCTCGATCTCACCGGCTTTGCCAAATACGACATCAGCGGCCCTGATGCCGAGGGATTTCTGAACCGCGTGTGCGCGAACCGCATCCCGCGCAAGGTGGGCGGCATCGCTCTCGTGCACATGCTCTCACGCCAGGGCCGGATTCTCGGCGAGATGACGGTCACCAAGCTGGCCGAAGAGCGCTTTTACGCGCTCTCCGCCGCCGCCGCTGAGCTGCGGGATCGGGATTGGCTTTCGCAGAGCGTGTGCGCCGGCGAGCGGGTCGAGATCGACAACGTCACCGAGCAGCGCGGCGTGCTCGTTCTGTCGGGGCCGCGCTCGCGCGAGATCCTCGCCGCATTGACCGACGCATCGCTCGCCACGGCGGAGTTCCCGTGGCTCACGGGCCGCGAGATCCGTGTGGCCGGCCACGACGTGCGCGCGCTCCGGGTGAGCTACGTCGGCGAGCTCGGGTGGGAGCTGCATCCGAAGATCGGCTCGATGGCGGCGCTGTATGAGGCGCTGTGGGAGCGCGGCCGTGAGTTCGGCATCGCCAACTACGGTCTTTATGCGGTCAACAGCATGCGCGTCGAGAAGGGCTACAAAGCCTGGTCCACGGAGCTCACCAACGAGCTCACGCTGCTCGAGGCGGACATGCCGCGCTTCTTCGCCGCCAAGAAGGACGATTTCATCGGCAAGACGGCGACGCTTGAGCAGGCGCCGCGCCCGTTCAAGATCGTGTATGCCGAGGTGGATGCGGCCGACAGCGATGCGCGCGGCGGCGAGCCCGTGCTGGCGGCCGACGGCCGCTGCATCGGGGTGACCACGTCGGGCGCCTATGGGCATCGCGTGAAGAAGAGCCTCGTCTTTGCCTCGGTCGAGCCAGCCTTCGAGGCCGCCGGCAGCACCTTCGACATACTGCTCCAGGGAGAAGCGCGGCGCGCGACCGTGCTGCCCGCCCCGGCTTTCGATGCCGACAATTCGCGGATGAGGATTTAACTTCATGGCCGTCGATCTTCCCACCCGCGCCCGCGTCGTCATCGTCGGCGGCGGCGTCATCGGTTGTTCCGTTGCCTATCACTTGTCGAAGCTCGGTTGGAGCGACATCGTGCTGATCGAGCGCAAGCAGCTCACCTCCGGCACCACCTGGCATGCGGCGGGGCTGATCGGCCAACTGCGCCAGAGCATCAACATGACCAAGCTCGCGCGCTACACCGCGGAGCTGTATCGCGGTCTCGAAGCGGAGACCGGCCAGGCGACCGGCTACCGCCAGTGCGGCTCGATCTCCCTCGCGACCACCAAGGATCGCATGGAAGAGCTCAAGCGCAATGCCTCCATGGCCAAGACGTTCGGCCTGCCCGTTCACGTCGTGAGCCTCGCCGAGATCCGATCGCTCTACCCGCTCGTCAACCTGGACGATGTGCTCGGCGGCATCCACATTCCGAGCGACGGCTACGCCAATGCGGTTGACATCACGCAGGCGCTCGCCAAGGGCGCCCGGGCCCGCGGCGCGCGGATCATTCAGGACCTCAAGGTCACGGCGATCCACCGCGACGGCGCGCGGGTGAGCGGCGTTGAGACCGAGCAGGGACGCATCGATGCCGACTATGTCGTGCTTTGCGGCGGCATGTGGACGCGCGATTTGGCGGCCAGCATCGGCGTGACCGTCCCGCTGCACGCCTGCGAGCACTATTACGTGCTGTTCAAGGACGTCCCGGGGCTCGACCCGAGCCTTCCGGTGCTGCGCGACTACGATCACTGCAGCTACTTCAAGTACGACGCGGGGAAGCTCCTGGTCGGCGCCTTCGAGCCGAACGCACGCCCGTGGGGAATGGACGGCATCCCGGAGGATTTTTCGTTCGGCGAGATCTCGGGCGACTTCAGTCATTTCGAGCCTGTGCTGCTCGACGCGATGCGCCGCGTTCCGGCCCTCGAACAGGCCGGCATCCAGAAGTTCTTCTGCGGTCCGGAGAGTTTCACCCCCGATGTGCGCTATCACCTCGGCGAGTCGCCCGAGCTCGCCAATTGCTTCGTCGCCGCCGGCTTGAACTCCATCGGCCTGCAATCCGCGGGCGGCATCGGCAAGGTGATCTCCGAGTGGATTCGCGACGGGCATCCCCCGATGGACCTCTGGGAAGTCGACGTACGGCGCAACATGCCGTTCCAGATCAACCGCAAGTATCTTCGAGCGCGGGTGAAGGAGAGTTTGGGGCTCCTTTACGCGACGCACTATCCCTTCCGCCAATACGCAACCGCGCGCGGCGTTCGACGCTCGGCGGTGCACGAACAGCTGGCAACGGCGGGCGCCTGCTTCGGCGAAGCGTTCGGCTGGGAGCGGGCCAACTGGTACGCGCCGGTCGGGGTCAAGGCGGTCTACGAGTACAGCTACGGCAGGCAAAACTGGTTCGAGCCCAGCGCGCACGAGCACAGGAGCGTTCGGGACTCCGTCGGGCTGTTCGATCAATCCTCCTTTGCCAAATTCCGGCTCGAAGGACCCGATGCCGCTCGCGTGCTGAATCGCGTCTGCGCGAATGACGTCGACGTGGCGCCCGGCAGGATCGTCTACACCCAGTGGCTGAACGAGCGCGGCGGTATCGAGGCGGATCTGACCGTCACGCGCCTCTCGGAAATCGCTTATCTCATCGTCACGGGCGCCGAAACCGAAATCAAGGATTTCAACTGGCTTCACAGGCACATCGACGCCGAGGCGCGCTGCGTGCTCACCAACGTCACCTCCGGCATGGGCGTGCTGTCGATCATGGGCCCGCAATCGCGCGATCTGTTGCAATCTTTGACGCCCGATGATCTGTCGGATCGGGGCTTCCCGTTCGGCACGAGCCGCACGATCGAGCTCGGGTATGCCCTGGTGCGCGCCTCGCGCATCACGTACGTCGGGGAACTGGGCTGGGAAATCTACATCCCCACCGAATTCATGGCCGGCGTGTACGAGGAGATCGTCGGTGCGGGTCCCAGGTTCGGTCTGGTGCATGCGGGTTACCACGCGCTCAATTCGCTGCGCATCGAGAAGGCCTACCGCCATTTCGGACATGACATCGCCGATGAGGACACCCCCTGGGAGTCGGGGCTCGGTTTCGCCGTGAAGCTCGACAAGGCCGGGGGTTTCATCGGGCGGGACGCGCTTCTGAAGCAGCGCGACACCGGCGTGCGCAAGCGCCTCCTGCAGTTCCAGCTCAAGTCCCCCGAGCCGTTGCTCTATCACAACGAGCCGGTTTGGCAGGGCGAGAACCTCGTCGGCTACATCCGCTCCGGAATGTTCGCGCATACCCTCGGTGCCGCGGTGGGTCTCGGCTACGTCGCCGATCCCGGCGGCGCCTGCATGCGTCCCGACAGTGCTCTCGATGCCGACGCCTACGAGATCGAGGTCGCCGGTGTCCGGCAACCCGCGATCGCCTCCTTGCGCCCCCTTTACGATCCCAAGAACCTGCGCATCAAGCGCTGAGGAACGAGACAAATGCAGAATCAAGCCAACCGGGCCCCACGCACGGCAAGCCCCACGGCGAACCTGATTGCCGACCTGACCGCTCAGAGCCGAAGCGGCTACAGCCTCGATCAGCGTTTCTACTGCGACGATCAGGTATTCGCCGCCGACATGCGCGAGATCGTGATGCGCAAATGGATCGTCGCCGGGCATGTGGATCAGGTGCGGCGCAAAGGCGACTACTTTCTGTTCAAAGTCGGCCAGGAGTCGATCATCGTCGTGCGCAGCGACGAGGCCACCATCAACGCCTTCTATAACGTGTGCCGGCATCGAGGCTCGGTCATTTGCACCGAACCCAAGGGCCGGGTGACGCGGCTCACCTGTCCTTATCACGCATGGTCCTACGGGCTCGACGGCGCGTTGCTCGCCGCCCGCTTGATGCCCGTGGACTTCGCGAAGGAGGACAACGGACTTCATCGCTGTCACGTGCGGGTGCTGCACGGCTTGATCTTCATCAATCTGTCCGAAGAGGAGCCGGTGGACTTCGACGCGACTTTCACGGACCTCTCCCCGTACCTCGAATTTCACGGCCTGGCGGATGCGAGGATTGCCCACACCTGCTCCTATCCCACCGACGCGAATTGGAAGCTCGTGGTCGAGAACTTCGTGGAGTGCTACCACTGCGCGCCGTCACATCCGGAATTCGTCTCCATGCATCCGCCGCAGGCCCTGGTGGCTTTCGGGGCCGGACCGAGCTCGGGCCCGGCCGATGCGGTGGACCAGTACCTGCCGACGCTCAGGGCCTGGGAGGAACGCGCCGCGGCGCTCGGCCGCCCGATCGGCACCGTGGACGACGGTCCGGAATCATCGCACTTGCGGCTGCTGCTTCAGCGCACGATCCGCGAGGGCTACGAGAGCGAGACCCAGGACGGCCGGCCGGCCTCCTCGCTGATGGGCAAGCGCGTCGCGTTCGACCAGGGCCGGATGTACCTGTCGTTCAGCCCGTTCACGCAGCTGGTCGCCACCAACGATTTCGCGGTGCTGTTCCGTTTCACTCCGCGCAGCACGCTGCAGACGGACGTGGATCTATTCTGGCTGGTCGACGGACGCGCGCGCGAGGTGGATGTGGAGAGGATGATCTGGGGATGGGATCAGACCACCCGGCAGGACAAGATCATCACCGAGAACAACCAGTCCGGGATCTTGTCGACGCGGTATCGGCCGGGGCGGTATTCGGAGCACGAGCGCCGCGTCATGACCTTTCAACGCTGGTATCTGGGACAATTCGCCGGCGCCTCGCGGGTGCACGCGCCGCTCTGAGACCCGCCCGGCTGCAGAGCGCAGCGGGCGCTCGCCGTCACTGGGCCCGCGCGCCGCAGGCGGCCGCGCGTCCGAGCAAGAGCGAGCACTCCCGCGCGTTGCGCGCAAGCGAGGCCGCGCGCGAAAATTCGGCTCGCGCCTCCTCGAATCGTCCGAGTTTGTCCAGCAGATCGCCGCGAACGCTCGGCAGCAGGTGGTACGCACCGAGGCGCCCGTCGGCCGCAATCGCATCGACGATGTCGAGCGCTGCGGAGGCCCCGAACGCCATGGACACCGCCACCGCTCGATTCAACTCGATGATCGGCGACGGCGACAACTGCGCCAATGCGTCGTAGAGTGCGACGATTGCGTTCCAATCGGTATCGGCCGACGAGCGTGCCCGGGCGTGGCAGGCGGCTATGGACGCCTGCAGTGCGTAGGGTCCGAGCGCGCCTCCCACCGAAGTGGCGCGCTCCAAGGCGGCGAGACCGCGGCCGATCAGCAGTTGATCCCAGCGGGCGCGATTTTGCGACAGCAGGAGAATGGGATCCCCCGCCGCGTCGAGCCGCGCGCCGACGCGCGAAGCCTGCAGCTCCATCAACGCCACCAAGCCGTGCACCTCGGCCTCCCGGGGCATGAGCTCGGCCAGCATTCGCCCGAGCCGCAGGGCGTCCTCGCACAGTCCGGGCCGCATCCAGTCGTCGCCGGCGGTGGCCGCATAGCCTTCGTTGAAGATGAGATAGATCACCTCGAGAACGGAGGCGAGCCGGCTGACCCGCTCCTCGGCCGGCGGAACCTCGAAGGGGATATGCGCTTCCGCGAGTGTGCGCTTGGCGCGAACGATCCTCTGGCCAATCGTCGCCTCGGGGACCAGAAAGGCGCGCGCGATTTCCGCCGTGGTGAGACCCGCGAGCAACCGCAGCGTCAGCGCGGTGCGTGCTTCGGTGGACAGCACCGGGTGGCACGCAATGAACGTCAAGCGCAGGAAATCATCAGGGATGTCCTCGTCGGCCGCCTCGGCGGGCGCCGGGCCCACCGTACCCATGAGCGGCGCCTCGTTGAGGAGCGCCTGCTGATTTCGCTCCACGAGCTTTCGATGCCGCAATTCATCGAGCGCGCGATTTTTCGCGGTCGTCATCAGCCAGGCGCCGGGGTTGGAGGGCGCGCCGCTCAGCGGCCACTGCTCGAGTGCCGTCACGAACGCGTCCTGTGCAATCTCCTCGGCGCGTCCCAGATTGCCGAGCATCCGCGCAAGCTTCGCGATGATCTTGGCTGATTCCATATGCCAGACCGCCTCGAGGGTGCGGCGGACGGCAGGCTCAGACACGGCTGCCCCGACGCGAGCTCACGCAAAGCAAGGGCCGATCTCCCGCACCTCGACGGTGGCCCACTGCGCCGCCGGACATGCCTGGGCGATGGCAAGCGCTTGTGCGCGCTCCTCGCACGTCAGCAGGAAAAAGCCGCCGATCATCTCCTTGGACTCCGCGAAAGGGCCGTCGACGATGCTCGATTGGCCTCCCTGCACCCTGACCCGCGCGCCCTCCCCGTCCGATTTGAGCGACTGAGCCAGCGTCAGCAATCCCTGCTGCTTGAGCTCCTCGCCGAATCGCACCATCTGATCGTACAACGCGCGTCCCTCCTCCTCGGTTCGAGACTTCCGTTGCCCCGCAGGTTCCAGAATCATCAACGCATAGGCCATGGCAACCTCACCAGGATTTGACTTGCTTCGATTATGAACGAAGTGCGGCGTGGGCCGCCCCCTGCCTTTGTAAATCCTCCAGCCCCAAGACCGGCCGTATTTCGATGACCGAGTCCTCGGGCATCGGGTTCGGGCAGCGCTTGACCCATTCGACGGCTTCGTCGATGGACTTCACCTGCCACAGCCAGAAGCCGGCCACGAGTTCCTCGGACTCGGTGAACGGCCCGTCCACCACGGTACGCTCGCCGCCGCAGAACCGCACCCGTTTGCCCCGGGCGCTGGGGCTGAGGCCGTCCGCAGCGAGCAGGATGCCGGCGTTCACGAGCTCCTCGTTGAAGCGATGCATCGCCGACAAGAGCGCAGCCCCCGGCATCGCTCCCGCCTCACTGGATGCGGTGGCTTTGACCAATATCATGACCTTCATCGAGCACTCCTCCCTGGGGCACCCGATCATTGATGCCCCGGTCGACACCGACGACGAACGGCAGAGGTCGCTTTCGACATCCCGCGCCCTATAATCGATGCGTACATGCCCGAGCTCCGCGATCTCTATCCCCCCATCGACCCCTACGCGGCGGGACGGTTGGACGTCGATGACCTGCACTCGCTCTATTGGGAGGAATGCGGCAACCCCGCGGGCATTCCCGTGGTCTTCCTCCACGGCGGACCCGGCGGCGGTTGCTCGGCGATGAGTCGACGATATTTCGATCCCAGGCGATATCGGGTCATCCTCTTCGATCAACGCGGCGCAGGGCGATCCACCCCCAACGGCGAATTGCGCAACAACACCACGGCGCATCTCATCGCCGATATGACCGCGTTGCGCCGGGCCCGGGGAATCGACGCATGGCATTTGTTCGGCGGCTCGTGGGGATCGACGCTCGCCGTCGCCTACGCCCAGGAATTCCCGCAGAACTGCCTGAGCCTGACGCTGCGGGGAATCTTCCTGATGCGCTCATCGGAGATCCGCTGGCTATTCGAGGCGGGAAGGCTGTTCCGACCGGAGGCTTGGGAGGACCTCAAGGACGGTCTTCCGCCCGACCTCAAGCTCGGCGACCCGATGGAGGGTTACGCGATACTGCTGGAGCATCCCGATCGCGAGGTTCGGCTGTCGGCGGCCCGCCGCTGGTGCGTCTATGAGGCCCGTTTGGCCAACCTGATTCCGGACCCCGCCAGAATCGCGGGCGCGAACCATGAGCAGACGGCCTATGCCATGGCTCGCATCGAGGTTCACTACTTTCGCAACAACCGCTATTCACCCGAGGACCTGCTGCTGCGCCGTGTAGACCGGATTCGCCACTTGCAGGCCACCATCGTGCAGGGTCGCTATGACTTGCTTTGTCCGCCCGTCACTGCGCTCGAGTTGCATCGCGCCTGGCCCGGTTCGCGGCTCACGCTGGTCGAAGACGCCGGTCACTCCGCGACCGAGGCGGGCATCCGGTCTGCCCTGGTCGCCACCATGGATGCCATCGCGGCGCCTTCAAACGCTCATTGAGGTTTGTTCGGCGCCGGCACAATCCGCGGGCTGCGGACGCGCGGGGCGTTGATGGGCTTCGCGAGCAAATAGCGATCGCCCAGCCAGTCCAGGGCCCTGGCAATGGCCGGACTGTAGTTCGCCACTGGCAGCGAGCGGATGGTATCGGTGCGACTGTTGGCCACGGGTTTACTCCTCTACGAATTCGTCGTTCGATCGGTTCTCGAGCCCGGGGGCCAGCGTCGATAGATCCAACCCGTCAACGCGACGAGGTAGCCTCCCGGCAATGTCAGCATGGCCATCGAGGGTCCGAATTCCTGGAGCGCCAAGCGCCCACGCTGCAAAAGCGAATTGACGTGATTCATAGAACTTCCCGCAGATCATTGCCTTGGCTGTGTGTGCCTCGGCTGTATATGCCTAGGCAATCCTTAGAGCCAAAAAAATCAAGCATTTTGTAACATCCGAACCAAGTAGCCTTCCAACTGGCGCGCTTCGGCCTGGCTGAAACCGCGCATGAAGTGGTTCAACACCCGCACCGAACACTCCCGCAGCTTCGGCAGCGCAGCGAGGCCCGCCTCAGTCAATTCCAGCTTTACCAAACGCCTGTCCTCGGGACATCGGCGTCGGCTGATCAACCCTTTCGCCTCGAGGCGATCGATCATTCGGGTCATCGCGCCGCCGTCGTAGGACAGGTCTTTGCACAGTTCGGTGGCAGAATCCACCCCGCGCTTGGCCAGCACGCTGATGATCACGTACTGCGCGGCACTGATTTCGAGCGCCCTCAAATCGGGGTCCCGGGCAATCGCTTCGTCCAAGGCACTCATGTGGGCCGCGCGAACTCGATACATCAGCTGGCCGACACAATTGGAGGGCTGATACGAGGCGAGGTCGTAAACCTCGGATTCCGGGCGGGCAGTCGTTACCATGGCGATAGACTACCTGCCTAGGCAGTCATTGTCAAGGCAGCAGCTGGCCGCGCCAAACGGTGGAGGTGGCGGCGGTTGGCGCGGCAGTTTATCGCGTCCTTGACGTTGCGCTGCATGATAGGCTTCGTGGCTTACCAATCACGCCGAGCGCATACAGTGAGAGCCCTGGTAGCACTGCTCGTAATGACCTCCGTTTCCGCGTGCAGCTGGTTTGGCTCGCACAAATCCACGAGACCGCCGACGCCGACGGAAATCGTCATTACCGGAGCACCCCGGGCCTCGCTGATTTTGGTCGATGGCGTGCAAACCGGACAAGCGGTGACGCGCAATGATCAATCGGAGATCTTGGATGTGGCGCCCGGCCCTCACAAGGTCGAGATCAAGTTGAACGACGCCATCGTCTATCGAGAGGATATCTACGTGGGTTCCGGCGAACGCCGCGTGGTCAGCGTTCTGTCCGGTTTGTCGCGCTAAAGCGCCCTGCTCGGTTATTCATCGCGTCACTGCATGAACCAGCCGTGGCTGACCACGAGCGATTGCCCCGTGAGGGCGTTGGACTCGAATGAGGCAAAGAACAAAGCGGCATCCGCGACGTCTTTCACCGTCGTGAACTCGCCATCGACGGTTTCCTTGAGCATGACTTCGCGGATCACTTCCTCCTCCGCGATTCCCAAAGCCTTCGACTGCTCCGGGATCTGCCGGTCGACCAGCGGCGTGCGCACGAAGCCGGGGCACACCACATTGGCCCGAACGCCGTATTTCGCACCTTCCTTGGCGACCACCTTGGCAAGTCCGATCAGGCCGTGTTTGGCGGTCACATAAGGCGCCTTGAGGACCGAGGCCTCCTTCGAGTGGACGGAGCCCATGTAGATGATGCTGCCGCTGCGCTGGCGGTACATCGGCCGCAAAGCCGCGCGAGTCGTGAGGAACGCGCCGTCCAGGTGGATCGCGAGCAGGCGTCGCCAATCGGCAAACACCAGCTCCTCGAGCGGCGCGACGATTTGAATGCCCGCGTTGCTCACCAGGATGTCGATCCGTCCCAGCGACGCGGTCACCGTGGCCATGGCGGCATCGACCTGCGTTTCGCTGGTGACATCCATCGCCAAGGCAATCGCCCGTGCACCCTCCCGATCGATCTCGGCGGCGGTCGCCCTGGCCTGCTCCGCGTCGAGGTCGGCGATGACGACCTTGGCGCCGGCCGCGGCAAAGGTGCGGGCGACCTGCCTGCCGATGCCGCTGGCAGCTCCCGTGATCACGGCAACTTTGCCGCTAAGGCGCTTCGCCTCAGTTTCCATGCGTCGCGCCTCCCCCGTGCCGGCCGAGGAAGGAGTCGATCGCCTCCAAACACGGGGGCTCGTTCAACAACGGGGTATGCCCCCGATTGGGCACTTCCACCTGCATGAGGTCCGGCTTCTCGTGAGCCATGCGTGCCACCGTCCCGGCGCTCAAGATATCGGACAGGACTCCACGTATCACCAACAGCGGCACGCTCTTGATTTGCGAAAACAGCGGCCACAGGTCGGGAGCCGCCGTGCTCGTGTTCTTCAGCGCCTCGCTGATTCTCGGATCCACATCCGGGACGGGGACGCCTTCCGCATTTTCGCTATAACCGCAGCGCGCATAATCGAGCCAGTCCTTGTCCGTCAAGCCGGGCAACGCGAGCCCATAGATGCTCTTCGCCTGCGCGGCCGCTGCGTCCCATGAAGAGACTGGCGGCAGCTTCCCCGCGTATCCGGAGATGCGGCGCAAGCCTGCGGGATCGATCTCCGGACCCGCATCGTTGAGGACGAGCCCGGCGATCCTGTCGGGGGTCATTGCCGCCATGACCATGCCCATCAAACCGCCGAGCGAGGTTCCCACCACGACGACCCGACCCACCGACCGGGAATCGAGCAGCGCCCAGATATCCTGGACGTAGTTGGGCAATTGATAGTGCGACGGGTCGATATCCCAGGCCGAGCGCCCGCGGCCGCGCAGATCGGCGGTCAACACCTCATGCTGCGGCTGCAGATGCCTGGCGAGCGCCGCGAAGTCCCGGCTGTTCCGAGTCAGCCCCGGCAGGCACAACACCGGAACCGCTCCCGGCCGCCCTGCCGGATAGATCCGGCAGTACAGTTTCAGACCATCGGTGCTCGGGTAGAAGTAATCGCTGGTTTCGATGTTCATTGGCCCGGCATCGGGTGGTCAAAAGTGGTAGGTCACCGTCCCGGAATACGTGCGCGGCGGCCCATAGTAACCAATCTGGCTGACGCCGCCGATGTAGGAGTTTTCGGGGCCGATCGGCGGCCCGAGAAAGTCGTAGCCTGCGACCCGGTAGTATCGGTTGGTGAGATTCTTGCCGTCGATGGAGAACCGCCAGGACTTGCTCGAAGTGGTGTACGCAAGGCCGCCGTTCAGCAGACCGTACGCCGGCTGATCGGTCGGGCTCTGGAAGGTGGCTGCGACTTTGATGAAGCTGCGCCAGTCGTAACCCGCGCGGGCGAGCAGCGTCCCCGATGCGAGGTCCCAAGTGTAAGTCGCATTTGCCGAAGCCGTCCAGGCGGGCGCGTTGATGGGACGGTTGGCGCCGGCGACGTTGACCACCGACGCGCTGCCGCCGCAACCGGGCGTCAGCGTGAACACGTTGCACGGGATCAGAAAGTCCTTGTAATAGGAATCGAGGTAGCCGGCGTTCAGGCCCACGGTGAGCGCATGGGTCGGCCGCCACACGCTCTCGATCTCGACGCCCTGATTGATCTGCTTGCCGGCATTCAGCTCCGCAGTGAGATTCGTCGGCGCGCCGTTGTAGGTGACGAATTCCTGCACCGGGATCTGCGCATTCCGGTACGGATCGTAGAACACGGTGAAGTTGAACAGCAGCGTGTCGTCGAGCAGGGTAGTCTTGACGCCCGCCTCGTAGCTGTCCGCGATCTCCGACTCATACCCGCCCTCGGTCTGCGGGTAAACCGCAGCGTTGCCGCGCATGTCGAACCCGCCACTCTTGAAGCCGCGGCTGTAGGTCACATAGCCCATCACATGATCGGTGAAGTGATAATCGATACCGAGGCGCGGCGTGACATTCACAAAGGCACGATGACCGGTGTAGTTGGTCACGACATCCGGGAAAAAGCCGGGCGGCATCGCGGAGGGGTTGAAGAGCTGCTGGCCCGGCAGCAACTGGGTCGGCGCAAAGCTGGTGAAGTCGTTCTGATACACGCGGGCCGTCTTGTCGTCCTCGTTCCAGCGGATGCCCGCGTCCAGATCCAGGTTGTCGGTGAGTTTCCAGGAGGAATCCCCGTAGACAGCGGAGCTCTTGGTGAGCACGCACCCTTCGACCAACTCGGTGATGTAGATGCCGAGGGGCGGCGCGATCGTCGGCGGCAGTGTGCCGCTCAACGTGCCGATGGAGGCGTTATAGGCACCGCAGGCGGTGCTGTCCATGTAGAACACCCCGCCCACCGCAGTCACCCGATCGTTCTTGAAGTTGAGCTGCGCCTCGCCCGAGGACTGTTGATCGTGGTAGTAGCCGGGGACCTCGAAAAGATTCTCCGCGAGCTCGGCGAAATTGATGAACTGCTGGCTTCTGCCCTCGATGTAGCCGGCGACGACCTTCAATGCGAGCTGGTCGGTCAGGGTCTGCGTGTAGGTTGCCGATTCGCCGCTGCGGTGCGAGAAGTCCCGGTTGACGGGCATGTCGTCATACATGTCGAACGGATTGCTCAACTGGGGAGCGAGGTAATCGTTCAGCCGCTGTCCGCCCGAGGCGTTGGAATTATCGAGCGTATCGTCGGCGGTGAGCTTGAGCTTCGAGCTCTCGCCCCACTTGAATTCGAGCGTGGCCCGTCCCGCTTGCACGTCCTTGTTCGACACCTGCTCCCCGGCATAAGGGTTCAAGGCGATACCCGGCTGCGCGACCACCTCGCCGTAGCCCCTGTGCTGAAGGTCCGCGAGGGCGATGCCGAAATAAACGTGATCGTCGATCACGGGCGTCGAGAAATAGAGCTTCTCGTCATGCTCGCCGTAGTTGCCGCCGGTCGCGGACACCGTGAGCGTGGCGGGGCCGTCGATGTCACGGGTGACGTACTTGATCGCGCCGGCGATGGTGTTCTTGCCGTAGAGGGTTCCCTGGGGGCCACGCAGGATTTCGAGATCCTGAACGTCGATCACATCGAGCAGCGCGGTCTGGGGCCGCGCGAGATAGATGTCGTCGATATATACGCCCACACCGGGTTCGTTGCCCCACAAGGGATCGCTCTGCCCCACCCCGCGGATGTACACATTGATCGTGCTCGAGGTCGCGCGGTCGGCGGAGATCTTGAAGTTCGGCACGAAGCTGTTGAGGTCCTGCAGGTTCGTGACATTCTGCGTCTCGATGGTCGAGGCGCTGATGGCGCTCACCGCGATCGGCACGTTCTGAAGGTTCTCGGAGAACCGGCGAGCCGTCACCACGATCTCTTGAAGGCCGGTGTCCGAGCCGGCGGCCGTGGTCGTGCTCGGGCTGTCGGTCTGCACCGCCCATGCGCCGCCGGCGGCCATTAAGACAAATACGCCCGATGCCATACGCGATCTGCGAATCATGTTGAATCCCCCAATTGATGTGAGTGCTCTGCCCACGCGCCATTATTCAACGATCGTTGGACTTTAGTGCAACGATCGTTCAATATCAAGCGGGTCTCGGCGGCTGCGCCCGGAAGCTTGGGGGAATCGCTCACTTGGTTCGGCAACAGCGCGCGCCGCCGACGACGGCCTCCCTGCGCGGGGAGGTAGGCTAGAATTCGTACTTTGCCTGAAGGTATCGCATGCCACGGCCGAAGCGCGCCACCAAAGACAAGCTCATGGATGCCGCCGAGCAGCTTTTTGCGCGCCGCGGCTTTCACGGCACCTCGGTGCGCGAAATCACCGGCACCGCGGGGGTGGATCTCGCCCTAGTAAACTACCACTTCGGCAGCAAGAAGGAACTGCTTGCGGCGGTCATCGAACGGCGCGGTCAGGTGCTGAACGAGGAACGCCTGAAGCGGCTCACCGACGAACGTCTGCGCGCCGCGCCGGATGCGCCGAGCACCGAGGCGGTGGTCGATGCCTTCCTGGACCCGATCCTCGAGCGTCTGGCGGACGCCGGAGCGGGCTGGCACAGCTACTTCTCGCTGCTCGCCTATGTGAACAACTCCCCCGAGTGGGGCAAGAAATTGATGAGCAAGACGTTCGACGCCGTGGTGCGCGAATTCATCCAGGCGGTGATGGCGTCCCTGCCCGAGGCCTCACCGGAGGATGTGTATTGGGGCTACAACTTCCTCACGGGCGCGCTCACGCTGTCGCTGGCGGAAACCGGGCGGTTGGATGCGCTCTCGGACGGCCTGTGCCGCTCCAATGACGTGGCCGCGCTCAAAGCACGGCTCGGGCCGTATGTCGCGGCCGGCCTTCGCGGCCTCGTCCGGCCCCATCGGCCCGCGGCCGGTCGCTAGCGCTGCATGGGGCCGGCATCGCGACGCTCGGACTTCTATGCCAACTATGCGCTCGGACTGCTGCTGCTCGTCTATACCTTCAATTTCATCGACCGGGTCATCCTCGGGATCCTTGTGCCGCCCATCAAGGCGGAGCTGCAGCTGACGGACACCCAGCTGGGCCTGTTGGGTGGCACGGCCTTTGCCCTCTTCTATACGGCCCTCGGGGTGCCCATCGGCTGGCTTGCCGACCGCTTCAACCGGGTCTGGATCATGACGGTGTCGCTGGCCTTGTGGAGCGCGTTCTCCGCGGCCAGCGGCTTCGCGCAGAATTTCCTCCAGCTGTTCATGGCGCGGCTCGGCGTCGGCATCGGTGAAGCCGGCGGAGTCGCGCCCGCGTATTCGCTGATCAGCGATTACTTCCCGTCCGCGCAGCGGGCGCGGGCTCTCGCCGTTTATTCATTCGGCATCCCTTTGGGGAGCGCCGCCGGGCTGCTGTTCGGAGGTCTGGTCGCCGCGCGGGTGAACTGGCGCGCGGCATTCCTGGTGGTGGGCGGTCTCGGGTTGATCCTCGCACCGCTCTTTCGCTACGCGCTGCGCGAACCCGTGCGCGGCGGATTGGATGCAGCGCCCGGCAGAGTGCGCCCTGCTCCGGGCTTTCGCCAGGTGGCCGGCGTGCTGGCCGGGAAGACTTCTTTTTGGTGTCTGTCGCTCGGAGGGGCATCGAGTTCGATCATGGGCTACGGCACCCTGTTCTGGCTGCCCTCGTTCTATGTGCGCAGCTACCACTACACGCTGGTTCAGGTCTCCTGGTATTTCGCCGCGTTGATTCTGGTGGGCGGGCTGTGCGGGATCTGGCTGGGCGGGTGGCTCGCCGACCGCCTGGGTGGGCGCAGCCGCGCAGCCTACGCGCTCGTGCCGGCGATCGCATTCCTGATCTCCGTCCCCCTGTATGCGCTCGGGGTGATGGCGCCGCCGAGCCACTGGTCGCTGCTGATCTTTCTGGCCCCCATCGCGCTCACACTCGCGTGGCTGGGACCGACGCTCTCTGCCATTCAGCATCTGGTGCCGCCCGACATGCGGGCGCTGGCCTCCTCGTTGTTCTTGTTCATCAACAACCTGATCGGCCTCGGTCTCGGCACATTGCTGATCGGCCGGCTATCGGATCACTTCACTGCGCATTACGGCGCTGAATCGCTGCGCCATGCCATTTTGACGGGCACGGGGTTCTATTTGATCAGCGCCGTATTGTTCGCGCTGGCGGCAAGCAGGCTGACACGCGAGTGGCAGCCGGCGGCGGGCGCCTCTCAGGGTTCCGAATCGACCGGGGAGGCGGCCTCGCGCTCTTGAAGCTCGCGCCACTGGATCTTGCCGCTGCCGGATTTCGGCAGCGCTTCGGCGAACGCAATGATCCTCGGCACCTTATAAGCGGCCATAGACCCGCGGCACCAGTCGATGAGCGTGCGTTCATCCAACCGCCCGCGCCATTCCGGCCGCAACACGACGAGCGCTTTGACGGTCTCGCCGCGATGGGAATCGCGCGCACCAATGACGCACGCTTCGAGAATCGCGGGATGCGCATACATCAGGGACTCGACCTCGCTCGGCCAGACCTTGAAGCCGGACGCATTGATCATCCGCTTGAGCCGGTCGACCATGAAGAAATAGCCGTCCTCATCGACCCTGCCGAGGTCGCCGGTGCGCAGAAATCGCTTGCCATCGATCTCGATGAACGCCTGAGCGCTCTGATCAGGCCTGTTCCAATAGCCCAGGAACACCTGCGGACCGTGCGTGACGATCTCACCCACCTCCCCGACGGGCAGCTCCTCCAGCGTGAGGGGATCGATCACCCGGGAATCCACGCCGTAGATCGGAATTCCCAGGCATTGTTCCTTGGCGCGGCCGGGGGGATTGATGTGCGTGGCCGCCATCGTCTCGGTGAGCCCATAGCCCTCGTAGAACGTGATGCCCCTGCTCTTGAGCCGTCGCGCCACGATCGCCGGCATGGCGGCGCCTCCGCCGCTCAATCTGCGGATCGAGGACAAATCGTATCGCTCGATATTAGGATTCATGAAGAAATCCTGAATCATGGTCGGAACGGCGGTCCAGCTCGCGATACGATACCGCTGCACGCACTCCGCCGCGGCCGTACGATCCCAGCGCGGCAGCAACACCAGGGTATTGCCGTTGTACAACGGGCCATTCATGCCGCCCTGCATGCCGGTCACATGAAAAAATGGCGCCACAGCCAGGAGCGACAGCTCCGGTTGCACCGCGAACCAACGCATGCTTGCGACGAGCGTATGCATGGTGCTCCGATGGGTGTGCATGCAGCCCTTGGCTTCACCGGTGGTGCCCGAGGTGTACGGCATGACGCACAAATCGTCCGGGCCGGCGGTCAATGGTGCGGGCGACAGGCCCTCTCCCAATGCATCGCGCCAGAGAGTCACGCCGCGGCGGGAGATCCCGGCTCGCGGCGCCGAAATGAGCTCGGGCACCGGCAGCTCCGTGGCGCTCACGAGATAATCGGAATAGGCGCTCACGATCACGTGATTGAGATCGCCGGCGTCGACCAACGGCTCGAGGCGGGGATACAGCTCCTGCGACACGATGACGGCGGTCGCGCCCGAATCGCTCGCACACCGCGAGAATTCACCGGTGAGCAACATGGGATTGAGGGGCACCACGACGGCATCGGCGCGCAGAATTCCATAATAGGCGATCACGAATTGCGGGCAGTTCTGCATGAACAGCAGCACGCGGTCGCCCTTTCGGACTTTGCACCGATGCTGCAGGTAGCCGGCGATCAGCTCCGCCTGTCGCAGAACCTCGGCAAAGCTGATCGGGCTGTCGTAAAACACCAGGGAGGGCTTGTCCGGATAGCGCCGCCCCGACACCTCGAGGTTGTAAAACACATTCGTGGCAGGCGCATCGAGATGATGCATCGCATGGTCCGGCCAGAAATCGAGATGTCGATTCGACATGAGTCTCCCCCGCCGCTGCATCCTACCCCAGACTCAGGTTCGGGGCCCAAACTCCGCTATGTACTTCCGCGTACAGACCGCCGCGCCGTTTCACGATTCAATCGCCGCAACTTTCGCATCCGGAGATCTGATGATCGATTGGATTGAGACCGGGCTCGCGGCGGCAACGACGATGCTTCTGGCCTGCGCCTTCACGCGTCCGCTACGGGCTTATCGCTCCCTGTTCCTGGGAGGCGCGGCGCTCGCGGCGATCACCATGCTGTTCCCGCGGCCGGGGAATCCGGTCGGCCAATTCCTCTTCGCCCCGGGCTCTGGATCCATGCATCTGCCGTCGGAGCTGTTCGGGATTGCCTGGTGGGTGCTGGGCGCCTGGCTCATCAGAAGCCTGCTGACCTTGATTCTGCGCAGAACGATTTTCCCGAACGACTATCAACCGCACGCCCGTCGCCTGTTCGCCGATCTGGCATCGGGCATGTTGTACATCGTCGCCTTCGTCGGGATCATGGACACCGTCCTCAAGCAGCCCATCTCGGGTTTTCTGGCGACCTCCGGCGTGCTCGCGATCGTGCTGGGGCTTGCGCTGCAAAATACGCTGGCCGATGTATTCTCGGGACTCGCGATCAACATCGAGCGGCCTTTCGGAGCGGGTGACTGGATCACCCTGAACGATTCCGTCGAGGGCCAGATCATCGAGATCGACTGGCGGGCCACCCGGATACGCACCTTCGCGAACGACATGGTCGTGATTCCGAACAGCGTCATCGCAAAGGCGATCGTAACCAACCACCGTAAGCTCGACCAGCCTTACATATCGAGTCTCGCGCTGAACATCGATTCGGCGGTCTCACCCGCGCGCGTGACCGAGGTGCTGCAGTCGGCCACGAGCGCGACCCCTGGAATCGCTCCCGGCAACATTCCGCTGGTCTATGCGTGCGGATTCGCAGACTCGCTGGTGACCTATAAAATATATTTTGCCGTCGACGGCTTCGAGGCAGCAGCGGGGATTCAGTCGCGGGTGATCATGCGCGTGACCGACGCCCTGCGAAACGAGAAGATCCAGATCGGCGCGCTGCCCACCGATGTCAGGATCCTCCCGAACGAGATGCCGGGCAACATCCCGCCCGTCATCGCGCGAAGCGCCGTCGCATGAGCAATCCGCCGTATGGTGGTGGATGTCCGCGGCCGGCACACGAAGAATCGTGGGGAAAGAGGGGGATTTATCCAGTTCGCTTCATGCGCCGGGCCGCGGCATCCGGCAGATAGAATACCCAATACGCGGAAGAGCGATAACACGACTTTGTTCTATCGATATGTCCCGATTCGCGGCGCCGCGGATGCTCCGACTATCGTGCCTCTTCGGTCACCTTCCAGCTGGGATCCGGGTCGTAGCTCGTCATGTCTTTGGCAATGCGGCCGCTCTCCCGTCCGAGATCCTTTTCATGAACGATGCCCTCGCTACCCACGATGAAGGTCATCACTCCCGAAGATCGATACTCCGCGGGATAGGCTACGAACGCGAACCCTTCGATCATCTTGCCGTTGACGAGGTAGCTCTTGACGCCGCCGGGGGCATGTCTTCCCTGGCGGGTCAGCACGTGAAAGTAATAGCCGCGGTACGGTGTAGCGTCGGTGCTCGTGCCCGCGCCGGCATAACCTTCGGCGACTGCGGCCGCCACCAGCGGCCCAATGGGACTTTGTGGCTCCCCCGCTTCCGCACGCCAATACAGGCCGTTGTGCTGTCCGGCATCGCTCACGATTTTACGAGTATATTCGCCATGCGCCGATCCGCGGTATTCGTTTTCCGCGCCGACGAGCTCCCTGCAAACACCGATCGTCGACAGCTCGTTTCGACCGATCCGCCTGAACAGAATCTCCTTCTTGCCCGTGTCGGTGTCGAAGTACCAGGAGCTCGCCTTGTGCACGAGGGGTATCGGCGTGGGCCAGTTCCTGGCGCCGATGTACAACGTGACGGTCCCATCGGGTTCTTTCACCAGGCGGTGCATCTCGTGATATCGGCGCACAAAATTCGCGCGGCTGTTGACGTCCTCGGTCGCGTCCCCCGATGACACGATCTGCTTGCCGTCAGGACCCAGCAGGTCGAGCATGGCTTTTTCATCGTTGCTCTGCACGGCCGCAACCAATGCATTGATCGCCTCTTCGGGAGTGGAAAAGGCGGTCTCGCCCGGCGGCTGGGACATCGACTTTGTCGCAAAGCATCCCAGCGAGAGAGCGACGAGCGCAATCAGGCCTGGAGCCGTTGCCCATCGAGAGCGTTCCGTCGTCAGCTCAGCTCGCCGCATGGGGCGTCTCCCCCCGCTAGAATCGATCATCGCGGTCGTCCGCCGGCGGCATGGCCCGCGCCCGCGCCGCCGGAGCTGCGGCCGAAGCTGGAACTTCCACGTGACGAGAAGCCTCGTGCCTGACCGCCGTGATCATAGCCGCTGAAGGCGCCGGAATGGACACCACTCTCGACACCGGGCTCTCCATAGCCCCTGGCCGCCTCGTTCCGTCCACCGAAGGGCTGGATCGCCGGCGCCGGCCTGTTCCCGCCACCGCCAGCGCGCTCGCCATTACCGGCGCGCTCGCCACCACCGGCGCGCTCGCCGCCTCCAGGACGGTTGCCGTTGATGCCGCGTGCGAGGTTGGATTGCACGCCACGCACACCGCCCGCGCGGTAATAATCGGCCCGGTTGTAAAAAGTGTTGCTGCGGGAGAAATACCTCCCGTGGTGGTACAAGGGGTATCGGTGATGCCAATCGAATCCCCAATTTCCCCATCCCCATCCGAATCCTCCAAAGAATCCGATTCCAAAGCCGACCCCGAACGAGAGATAGGGTCCGTCGTCCCAAATCCCGGGATACGGGTACCAACCCGGCCACGCCACCAGGGGATCGCCGTAAACCAGCCACGGATCATAGGCGGGAACGTAGACGATATCGGGACTCGCCGGTTGAATGACGATCGAGTCATCCTGCGCCGCCACATTTTGTTGTGGGGTGGTCTTCAAGTTCCCTGCTTCCTGCGCGCGCTGGCGCATCGCCTGAATGGCCTCCATCACGTCCGGCTGTTGGTTGTAGTAGGCGTCGCCCAAGGAGGAGGTCCAGGCGAGGTTCTTGTCCATGTTCCCAAGGACCGAAGGGAACGCCGTCAGCGCCTTGACGCTGGGATCCCAGGGCTGCTGATCGACGGCTCGAGCCAAGGCGCCGCCCTGCAAGTCCACGTTCGCTTGAACCCACCGGTTCGCCTCGACCACCTGCTCCGGAAACGTGGATGCCGCCAGAATCTGCGCCACCAGCGAATCCGGATAGAGCGCAATCGGGGCCACGAGCTGCTGCAGTTGTTCGGCCGCTTGCTGCGTGTAAGGCGGCTGGGCGGCCGTGGCGGCAGTCGGGGCCTGCGCGGCTTCTTGCGCGAAAACATCCTGAGTCCCGGCCGCGATCAGAATAACCGATGTTGCAACACCGACAAGGCACCGCTTGATGGAGCGCGGTATCGCGCCCTCTGCGGCGCCGTCGAAAATGTACATGGTATTGAATATCTTTTTTGGCTTGGCCCGCCCGCGCGCGCTCATCTAAGCTGATCAAATCACAACGTCGTCGGCTCCGTCTGTCCGGAATCGCACATATGCTTTGGACGTCAGGCGGCGTCCGCCAGTCGGACATTCTTCGGCAGCATCACCGCATCGATGAAGTGGATGACGCCATTGGCGGCTACGATCTCCGTCCGCACGATGCGCGCCCCGTTGACCTGCACTCTCGACCCGGAGACTTTGACGTATACCGGTCCGCCCTGCATCGTCCTGACATCACCGGAGCGGAATTCCTTGACCAGCCAATGACCGCTGATCACGTGGTACCTCAGCACGGATTTCAATAGCGCATCATCTTTGAGCAGCGTCTCGAGTTGCTCCGGGGGCAGCTTTTCAAAGGCATCGTCGGACGGGGCAAAAACCGTAAAGGGACCCTTGCCTGCAAGGATCTGGATCAATCCGGTCGTCTTGAGGCCGGCGGCCAGCGTGCCGAAGGCGCCGGCGTCGATGATCGACTCGACGACATTCTTGATGGGTTGAGAAGCGACATTCTTGGTCTGATCCATAGGGATAACCTCGGTGGAAACCCACGAGAAATGCGTGAGTTCATCCGCTCGAAAGGAGCGCGAGCCGCTAGTTTGCGCCGTTTAGGGCAACCGTGCCGTCAGGCGGCCAAATAATTCGAAGCGCTTGTCGAACTGGGCATCGGCCATTCGTCGCCATGGGGACGAATGACTGATCACGCTATTTCTTGCCGGTGTCCTCGACGGCGTCGATGGCTTCCGGCATCGCTTCGAGCCTTTCCTTCGCGATGGGCCGTCCGCTTACGTCGGACAAACCGTACGTTCCGTCCTCGATTTTCGACAATGCCCGCTCCACCAGCGCCAGTCGACGCACATCGTGCGCGACCAGGGTTCCCTCCACTTCGAGCATCGCAAGTTTCTGAGCGTCCTCCTCGAATTCATGCGCCTCATTCTGTGACTGGGCGTTGAGCCCTCCCTCCTCGGCCTCGCCCGCCCGCGTGGCGCGCCGCAGCTGGGCACGGAGCTCCATCAATCGCTGATGCTGCCGCCTTATGAAGGCGGGATCCAACCTGGACGAGCTTGCATTCATGAATCTCTCCCGACGCGGATGACTTGGGCGCCGAGATGAGTATATTCGAACGGGTCGGCCGCCGTCAGGGATGTGACCGCGCTAAACTGCGAGGGCGGATAATCCTACCTTGGAAGGATTCATGACTGAGCCAATCCCCACCCTGTTGGTTCCGGGTCTGCTTTGCTCGCCGCGGCTGTACGCGGACCAGATCCCGCCACTTTGGCGCCTGGGACCGGTCACCATTGCCGACCATACCCGCGACGACAGCGTCGGCGCGATGGCTCGGCGGATCCTGTCCTCAGCGCCACCGCAGTTCGCCTTGGTCGGCCTGTCGATGGGGGGGTATATCTCATTCGAGATCCTGCGCCAGGCTCCCCAGCGGGTGACGAAGCTCGTGCTGCTCGATACCACATCGCGCCCGGACCTGCGAGAGCAAAGCGAGGCGCGCCGCGCTCAGATCGAGCTGGCCAGGAGCGGGCGGCTGCGTGAAGTCTGCGACGCGGCATTTCCACGCCTCGTGCATCCCAAGCACCGCTCCGATCACCGAATACGCCAAGTGATGCAACGGATGGCCGATGAGGTGGGCGTCGAGGGCTTCGCCCATCAACAAGCGGCCAACATTGCGCGGCCCGACTCGCACCCGGACCTCGGCGCAATACATTGCCCCACGCTGGTTCTGGTGGGCGATTCCGATGAGCTCACCCCGCCCGAGCGCGCCGCGGAGATCGTGAACGGCATTGCAGATGCCCGCCTCGTCGTGGTGCCCGAGTCCGGTCATTCCACCCCTTTGGAACAGCCGGCATTCGTCACCCGAGAGCTTGTGGAATTCCTCGCAAGCTGATCAGCGCGACGGCGGGCGGCCCCCGACACGAAACCGTCACAATCCGGCGGCTACAGTGCGACATGGATTCGTCAGATTTTCACCGCGCCCGTCGTTCCCTGCTGAGCCTGCGGGAGGCGATGCTGGACCTCGAACTACGAAACGCCCCCTCGCTGCGTGCCGTGGCGCCGCAGCATCGGGCCAGCGCGCGCAACCTTCTCCACTACCTCGCCATGCGGCGTCAAGACTTGCGTGAGCTGCAAGTGGAGCTTGCCGCGCTCGGCATGTCGTCGATGGGCCGGGCCGAGGCTTATGCATTGGCTTCGGTCAACAATGTGATCGGGTTGACGGATCGAATGCTGGGCCTTCACCCGGCAGACATCGACGCTCCTTGCGACCACGCCCTGGGCACGAAACTCCTCGAACGCAACACCCGCCGGCTTCTGGGTGCGCCGCGGCTCGACCGAACCGTGCGGATCATGGTCACGATGTCGAGCGAGGCGGCCCACGATTATGGTTTGGTGCACGATCTGCTGCGCAATGGCATGGACTGCATGCGCATCAATTGCGCACACGACGACCCCGCCCTGTGGAGTGCGATGATCCGCAACCTGCGCAGAGCCCGCGCCGCATGCAAACGCGATTGCACCGTGCTGATGGACCTGGCCGGTCCAAAGATCAGGACCGGGCCGATCGAGCCCGGGCCGGCGGTCATCAAGATACGACCCTCTCGGGACGCGTATGGACGGGTCACGAAACCAGCGCGGATATTGCTGACGGCGAAACAATCCACCAAGGAGTCCGGCGCCGGCGCCGACGCAGTGTTATTCGCCGACGAGAAGCTGCTGGCCGGCTTGCGGCGCGGCGACAGCCTGCGGTTCCTCGACACGCGCGGGCGGCGTCGACGCCTCGACGTCGTCGCCGTCACGCGTGCCGGTGTCGTGACGGAGATGCTTCGAACCGCCTACATCACCAACGGCACGACGCTGTCGCGGCCGGGGCCGGGCAGGCATTCGCGCATGAAGGGCGACGTCCACGGCATTGCGCCCGCCGCGGGCGTCATCGAGTTGTCGGTCGGCGACACGTTGGTCGTTGCCTGCGAGCCCGCAGCCGGGACTCCCCCCCGGCTCGATTTGTCCGGCCGCGTGCTGCGAGTCGCGCGCGTGTCCTGCACGCTTCCCAGCGCACTCGGCCAGGTGAAGGTCGGCGAGCGCATCAGCTTCGACGATGGCCTCATCAGCGGCCGGGTAAAGGCCGTGGATCGCGGCGAGCTATCGGTGCGGATCGAGCAGACTCCGCCCGGCGGTGCGCATTTGAGGGCGGACAAGGGAATCAATTTTCCGGACAGCGCCATCGAGCTTCCGGCGATCACCGACGAGGATGCGAAGAACCTCGCGTTCGTCGCCAAGCATGCCGACCTGGTCGGGCTGTCGTTCGTCAATCACGAGCGAGACGTGAAATCGCTCATCGACCGGCTCGAGGCATTGACCGACGAGCCGCCCGGTGTCGTGCTCAAGATCGAAACCCGCCGCGGCTTCGAACGCTTGCCGGCCATCCTGCTTTCCGCCATGAGCTATCCGCGCGTCGGGGTCATGATTGCGCGCGGCGATCTCGCGGTCGAATGCGGCTATGAGCGGCTCGCGGAGATCCAGGAGGAAATACTCTGGATATGCGAGGCGGCCCACTGTCCGGCCATTTGGGCCACACAAGTGCTCGCGTCGTTGGCGAAAAATGGCATCCCGTCACGCGCCGAAGTGACGGACGCGGCGATGAGCCAGCGCGCCGAATGCGTCATGCTCAACAAAGGGCCGCACATCATCGAGGCGCTGCGCACGTTGGATCACATCTTGCAGCGCATGGATCCCAATCAATCCAAGAAAAGTCCGATGCTGCGGGCGCTCAAACTTGCGCAAGACTTTGAAACTTCTGGCAATCCCAGGCGAAAAAGCAGATCCAAGAATATGCACCATCTTCCTATTCACCCCGTCGCCCTGGAATGTTAAGGTCACTTATGCCGAACCAAACCTCGGAAACCTTTGACGCGAAGGCGCTTGCCGCGCTGTCGGAGGAGCTTCACGTCCCTGCCGACGCCGTGGTCGAAGTCTTCAAGCACGAATTCAGCCGCCTGCACGCCCAAGCGCGCATCAAGACCTATGTCGGCATTCTGGCGATGAGCAACACCAAGAACATTCTGTACAAAACGACCTCCCGACGTTGCTGAGGCGCAGCGCTCCCGGAGGCGGGATCGCGTGCCATCCGCCCCTGATATAACCAGCCGGCACTTGCTCATGACCAATTGCTAGTCGACCGGGCCTGGGGGGCCGGGCTAACTTGCAGGGACCTCATCGGAGCGTCCCCACTTGCAAATTATCGAGCCATCGAGCCCTCCCGCGGCGCAGGGCGTACGCCCTGCGCCCATCGGCGCCCACCGCGCCCTATTGCGCAATGAAGACTGGCTGAGCAGCTTCCTTGGCCTGGCATTGATTCTCGTCGCGGCGTCGCTTTTTGCCGCCGGCGGCAGCATCAAGTGGCTGGCCGTCGCTCCGCAAAAATGGAGTCACGCCTCGGACGTCCTGCAGCAACTGCGCCTCAATGGTGTGCGGTACGCAGCACTTTTCGCGGTCTGGGCGTCACTGCTCGGAGCGGCCGCCGCGGCGCTCGGCCTCGGCGCGGTCAAATTCTGGCGGGCATTCGTGCCGGTCTTTCTCGTCACTGCCGCGATCTACTTTCTGGGCCTTTGGGACCAGGCGGCCCACTACAACCTCGAGCCCCCGCTGGTGGCGCTTGCACTCGGATTGCTGTTTTCCAACTCATTCGGTGTTCCGCGCTGGCTGGACGCCGGGCTTCGGGTCGAGCTGTACATCAAGGTGGGAATCGTGCTCCTGGGAGCCAGCCTGCCCCTCACGCTACTCGCCTGGGCGGGCCCTGTGGCGATCCTGCAGGCCGCGATCGTCTCGCTGGTCACGTTCGGTGTGATCTATGGGGTGGCCACCCGACTCGGTCTCGATCGGCGGCTCGCCGCCACCCTGGGAACCGGCGGCGCGGTATGCGGCGTCTCCGGTGCAATCGCCATCGGCGGCGCCGTGGGCGCCAAGAAGCAGGACGTCTCCGTGGCGATTTCGCTCGTCGTCGTGTGGGCCATCGTCATGATCTTCGTGCTCCCGCTCGCAGCGCGGGCGCTCGGCCTCTCCACCGGAGTCGCGGGCGCCTGGATCGGCACGTCGGAGTTCGCCGATGCCGCCGGTCTCGCCGCCGCGCAGACCTATGGCGGATACGCGGGCAATGTCGCGGGGATATCCGGTCACCCGGATGCCGCAGTCACGGCGTTCACGCTCATGAAGGTGATCGGCCGCGACGTGTGGATCGGCGTATGGGCCTTCGTGCTGTCTCTCGTCGCGGCAACGCGCTGGGAACGCACCGGAATAGAAAGCCGCAGCGGCGCAGTCCAGATCTGGACGCGGTTTCCAAAATTCGTGGTTGGATTTCTGCTCGCATCCCTGCTCGTGACCTGGTTTGCGAGCGGTTACGCCTATGGAGAGTACAAGACCAGCGTGCTGCCCGGACTGGTCGCACCGCTGCAGGCGCTTCGCACCTGGGCTTTCACCTTTGCGTTCTTGAGCATCGGTTTGACCACGCGAGTGCGTGAGCTCGTCGCCGTGGGCGCGCGGCCGTTCTTCGCCTTCACGGCGGGCGCGGCGGTCAATGTGCTGCTCGGATTATTCCTTTCGACGCACGTGTTCGGCGCGTTCTGGAGCGGCCTCGGACAATGAGCTGCTCGACCTGCGCATACTTCGATCCACGCCCCGCCGCCGTCGAGGCGGCGTTTCCGGGGCTGTCGAGCCTGAGCTCCGCCTATGCCGCGGTCAAGGCGGCGGACGGCCTCTGTTCGCGGCATGAGCGCTATGTCGCGGTGTCGAGCGTCTGCGGCATGCACTCCGCCTCGACCTGCACCAGGCAGTCGTAGAACAGCGGCGCTCTGCCCATGTCCGTGAGCTCATCGCTACGGGTCAGCTCGTTGGCATTCTTGCCGTCGCGCGCGAGTTTCTTCCACCAGACCGATAGCGCCACGACCACCCCGCGCCTCGCCCGATCGCTCACTCTCGCCCGAAGAGTCAGACTGCCCCGGTCGTTGAACACCCGCACGTAGATCCCGTCCGCGAGCCCGCGAGCCCGGGCATCGTCGGGATGGATGTCCAGCCACGGCTCCCCCTCGAATGCGCGCAGGCTGGTGACGTTGACGAAGCTCGAGTTGAGGAAGTGGCGCGCCGGCGGGGAGATCATGGCCAGCGGATAGCGTTTGGCCAATTCGCTCCGGGTATCCTCGAGGGGTGCGATGTAGTCGGGCAGCGGATCGAAACCGGCATCCGCGGCAGCGGCCGATCGAAACTCGACCTTGCCCGACGGCGTGCCGAAGCCGCCTTCAGCGAAGCGAGCCGTGCCGGCGGGCGCGCCAATGCGCTTCCAACCCTCTGCACGCACCTCGGCAAAATCCCAACCGTCCGCGATGGCCGATTGCGCGAGAACTTCGTCGCTGTCCCGGAAGCACGACTCCCCGTACCCCATCGCAGCGGCCAGCAGTCGAAAGATCTCCGTATTGGGCTTCGCCTCCCCCAACGGGCGAATGGCGGGGTTGTTCGCGACCATGTAGTAGTGGCCGTACGGACGCACCACGTCCAGGTGCTCGAGCTGGGTCGTGGCGGGCAGCACGATATCGGCGTAGTCGACGGTATCGGTGGAAAATTGCTCGAGCACCACCGTGAACAGATCTTCGCGGGCGAAGCCCGCCGCGACGCGCGCGGAGTCCGGTGCAACCGCCACCGGATTCGAGTTGTAGATCACCATCGCGCGGATGGGCGCAGACGCGTCGCCGAGCGCGCGGCCGATGCTCGACATGTTGATCGTGCGCGGCATTCGTCCGCGCAACAGCTCGGGTTTCGAGAGCGCGGCGTTGTCGATGCTGAAATTGCCTGAAGTTGAAAGGAACATTCCCCCGGCGGCGTCCCGAAACGCACCGGTGAGCGCCGGCAGGCAGGCAATGTTGCGCATGGCCATGCCGCCCCCCTTCACCCGCTGCAGCCCGTAATTCGCGCGAATCAATGCGGGCCGCGTGGTGGCGTAAAGACGCGCCAAGCGCTCGATATCGAGCTCGGGGATTCCGCAGACGCCGGCCACGCGCTGCGGCGTCCACAGGCTCGTCCGTTCGCATAGCTCATCGAAACCGACGGTATGGCGGGTGACGTAATCGCGGTCGACGAGATCGTCGCGGATGATCACGTGCATCAATCCGAGCGCCAACGCACCATCGGTGCCGGGCAGCAGGGCGATGTGCTCCTGGCATTTCTCGGCGGTCAGCGAGCGGTAGGGATCGATGGCGACCAGCGTCGCGCCGCGCCGTTTGGCCTGCTGCGCGCGGGCCCAAAAATGCACGCTCGAGGTGATGGCATTGCAGCCCCAAAAGATGATCAGCTTCGCCTCGTCCGCAACTTCGATGTCCACGCCCACGCTCGGCCCCAGGGTGATCTTGTGACCCGCCGTTCCCGCGGAGGCGCAGATGGTGCGATCCAGGAGACTGGCGCCCAGGCGGTGAAAGAAGCGCTGGGACATGGATTCGCCCTGAACCAATCCCATCGTGCCCGCGTAGCTGTAGGGGAGAATCTGCTCGGGATCCTCCGCGGCCAACTCGGAGAGCCGGGCGGCCACGGTTTCGAGCGCCTCATCCCACGTGATTCGCTCGAAACGACCCTCGCCTTTGCGGCCGATGCGGCGCAGCGGATGGAGCAATCGATCCGGATGGTAGGTCCGCTCGGTGTAGCGTGCGACCTTGGTGCAAAGCACCCCGGCTGTGGGGGCGTGCGCCGCGGATCCCGTCACTTTCAGCGCCACGCCATTCTTGACGTGCACCTCCAATGCGCAGGTGTCGGGGCAGTCGTGCGGGCAGGCACCCTTGACGATGATCGTATCGGAGACACGCATCATGCGGCGTATCCCGTCGAGAAAATGCGCTTCACGAAGCTCTCGCATTTCGCCAGCTGATCGAGTGCGACGAACTCGTTCGGCCGATGCGCCTCGGCGATGTCTCCGGGTCCCAGAATGACCGTGGGTACGCCCATCTGCTGGAACAGGCCGGCCTCGGTTCCGTAAGACACCTTGCCGGTCTGGTTCGACCGCGCCAATCGCATGGCCCATTGCACGATGGCATCGCTCTCCGAGGATGCGAGCCCGAGCGTCTGGCTGACCCATTCCAGCTCGATGCCCGATTGCGGATCGAGGGCGCGCATCTCGCGCGACAGGGTGTCGGCCTGCGCACGGATTTCCTGGTAGAGCGCATCCGCCGAGGCATTCGGCAGCGTGCGCATGTCGAACTGAAACTCGCATTCCTTCGGTATCACGTTGGAAGCGATGCCGCCGCGGATCAATCCCGTGGACATCGTCGTATAAGGGACCGTGAAGCCATAATCGCGTTTCTCGAACTCCGCCAGGCGATCGGCGATCTGGCGGATGTAAACCACCAGCCGGGCGGCGTATTCGATGGCGTTGACGCCGTGGGTGACATAGCTCGAATGCGCCTCACGGCCTCTGACCGTGCAGCGAAACCGGTTCATTCCCTTGTGGGCGATGATCGGCTGCATCGAGGTCGGCTCGCCCACGACGCATCCGGCCGGCTTGATGTCATTCTCCTCGAGATCCCGTATCAATCCGCGCACGCCGATGCAGCCCACCTCTTCGTCGTAGCTCAGCGCGTAATGGAGCGGCGCATCGAGCCGCCCGGCATTCAGGGCCTCGACGAACCTGGGCGCCTGGCTGAGCGCGACGCCGATGAATCCCTTCATGTCGGCCGACCCGCGCGCGTAGAGTTTGCCGTCCCGCTCCACCACCTTGAATGGATCGGTGTCCCAACTCTGACCGTCGACCGGCACCACGTCGGTGTGACCGGACAGGATCAGACCCGGCCGGTTGGAATCCCCGAGCGTCGCGAACAGATTCGCCTTTTTTCCGGTCGCGTCGTGCGTGAGCCGGGTGCGAGCGCCCAGCTTGGCGAGGTAATCCCGGGTCCACTCGATGAGCCCGAGGTTCGAATCCCTCGAGACGGTGTTGAAGGCGATCAGGCGCTCGACCATGGCGCGCGCGTCGGCGCTTGGAGTCGAGGTTTCGGCGGCATCATTCATCGGACGGGCCTCGAGGGTTGGAACACAGCATATTTTACTCACACGCCGGAAATGATGCGCACGTCCCGCACCGCACCACCTGCCAGCGCCGCCAGTGCCTGCTGGTAGGCCGCACTGTCGTGCATGGCGACGGCCTGCTCGACCGAATCGAACTCGATGACGACGATACGCTCGAGCTGACCGGCCTCATAGGCTTTCGCGGCCACACCGCGCGCCAGGAACCGGCCGCCACCCGCCTCGATGGCAGGGACCGCGAGTTGCGCGTATGCCGCGAGCTTCGCGGGATCGGAGACTTGCCGGTAGCAGGAAATGAAATATGCCTTGGCCATGAATGCAATTCTCCTTGTGCCGACGATCCGGGAGTGTATCCGATCACTGCAGGTCTTCCGCCTCGGGCGTAAGCTTCTTCAGCATCCGCTTGAGCGCGAAATGCCGGTAGCTCTGCCGGGCGAGCGCTTCGATCTCGTTTCTGTCGCCCTGCCGCGAGACGTCGAGCGAGATCCACCCGTTGTGACCGAAGTACGGCGGGATGCGAAAGCGCGCGTCGGCAGTCATGAGATTCTGGCGATCCGCGCCCACCCAAAAACACAACGTCAGGCGCTCGCCATCCTGCCTCACCATCGCGAAGCTGCGGGTGCCGGCCTGCCACACCGGATGACCGAATTGCGCGGCCTCGCGCGTCTCCGGAAATTTCAAGCAGATACCGCGCATGATCCCGATCATGCGCCTGCCGCGCGCGGACTCCAGCGGATCGATATCGCTGCGCGACAGAGGCCGGGGGGCTTTGAGGGCGGGCGCCTTGCCGATCCGCGCCGACAGCGCAGCGGGCGCAACGTGCTCATAGGCCTCCCGCACCAGCGCGGCGATTCGGCGCCACTCGAGGTTGCGGTCGAGCCGCACGCCAACCCAACCGCGCGGGCCGACATAGGGCGGCACGAAAAAATTGTCCGGGTCCGCCCTCAGGTGATGCTCCTGCGCTCCGCGTGCCGCCGGCAACCACAGCCCCACCCGGCCGTCCCCATGGTGATTCACCACATAGGTCGCGAATGTCTTGCCGCGAACGCGAAAATTGGGCGAGCCGTGCGAGACGAACTCCTCCGACTCGGGGAGCCAGAGACACGCTGCGCATACCGTTTGGTGCATGTCGTTCGCCAAGGACGACATGATAGGCGGCATGCCCCCGCCGGACAATCCTGGCGGCTATGGCATGGCAACGAGCCCCGCGTTTGCCGCATACTCCGCTCTCGTTTACGAACCGGGAGCCGTTTGTTCATGACAAGGCCGAAAACCAAGCGCGGCATCGGCGCATGTGCGTTTCTCACGGGGTGTGCCTGGATGAGCACGGCCATCGCGCAAGATACGCTGCTGGTCCACGGGCACATTTACACGGGCAATGCCCGCGCGCCTTGGGCGTCCGCCATCGCGGTCAAGGATGCGCGCATCGGCGCGATCGGCTCGGATGCCGACATCCTGAAGCATCGTGGCAGCCGCGCGCGCGTCATCGATTTGCACGGGCAGACGGTCATTCCGGGCATCGTCGACTCCCACATGCACATGCTGTACGGCGCCTTCGCCCTGCACGGGCTGAACCTCTCGACGCCGGGGTCGAGCATCACGCCCGACAAGCCGGATCTGCTGATCGAGCGCGTGCGCGCCTATGCGGCCGAACATCCCAAGGATGCCGTCCTGTTCGGCCGGGCCGATTTCAGCACGGTGCCGCCCACCACCCCGCGCAGCGCGCTGCTCGACCGCGCGGTTCCCGAGCGGCCGCTCGTGATACACAACACCTCCGAGCATGCGCTTTGGCTCAATACCGCTGCGATGAACATGGCGGGGCTCACCGATCGTCCGGTGGGCGACGCCGACGAGGAGCGTGGCGTGGTGCGCGATGCGAGCGGTCACCCGACGGGCGTGCTGCTCGAGGCGGCCATGCAAATCGCCGCCCGCGCCGTGCTTGCGCGCATCCCGGTCGAGGAAAAACTCTCGATGCTCCAATCCGCCTCCCGTTATCTCAACAGCTTCGGCATCACGAGCGTCGTCAACGCGAGCGGTGATCTGGCCGAAATCAAACTCTATGCGACGCTGCGCGATCGGGGCGCCTTGACCGTGCGCACGCGCACCGCGTTCGGCGCGGTCGCCGTTCAACATCATCTGACCCCCCAGTTCCTGGCCGATCTCGAGGAGGCGCGCCGGCGGTATCACGACGATTGGGTGTCGGCCGATCTGGTCAAGTTCTTCGCCGACGGCAGCACGGGGCTCGTACCCCCCCTCGTGTATGTGCCGGCGGACTACGATGCGCTGGTCATGGCACTCGACCAGCGCGGTTATCAGCTGATGACGCATGCACTGCGCGCCGATTCGGTGCACATGGTGTTGGATACTTACGAACGCATGGAAAAGGCGCACGGCGCGCGTGACCGGCGTCTGCGCATCGAGCATGCCGATCTCGTCGATGCGGCCGACCTGCCCCGCTTCAAGGAGCTCGGGGTGATCGCCGACATGCAACCCACCTTTTGCTGCGGCGACGACGGCGCCAACTTCGATCCCGCGCAATCCATCCCCTCGGACCGGTGGCACAGCCTGGAGGAGCAAGGCGCCGTGCTCGCCTTTTCGAGCGACTGGCCTTGCACCTGGCCGCCCGACCCGTTCGTGTCGATCCAGCAGACCGCCACGCGACAGATGTGGAAATCCGACGATACCGCCGGCGTCGCCGGCCAACCGATGGACGGCGCCGCCCAGGGGGGTGCCAAGCCGACCGGCGCGATCTACGTGCCCGCCGAGCGCATCCCGGTCGAGGACGCGGTGCGCGCATACACCTCGGGCTCGGCCTACGCGGCGCGCGAGGAGGATCGACTCGGCACGCTCGAGGCCGGCAAATTCGCGGATCTCGCGGTGCTTTCCCAGGACATATTCAGCGTGAGCCCCGACACCATCGGCAAGACCCGCGTGACCATGACCATGGTCGGCGGCAAGGTCGTATACACGGAGCATTGATATGTCCGACCCTTCCGCCGGCAGGCGCCGCTTCCCGCGCATCGAACGGCTGCCCCCGTATGTATTCAATGTGACCGCCGAGCTCAAGCTTGCGGCCCGTCGGCGCGGCGAGGACATCATCGACATGAGCATGGGCAATCCCGACGGGCGCACGCCTGCGCACATCGTTGCGAAGCTCGTGGAGGCCGCCCAGCGCCCGGATACCCACGGCTATTCGACCTCGAAGGGCATTCCGAGATTGCGGCGTGCCATCTCCCACTGGTACGAGGAGCGCTACGGCGCATCGATCGACCCCGACCATGAGGCCGTCGTCACCATCGGCTCCAAGGAGGGCCTGGCGCACCTCATGCTGGCCGTGCTGGAGCGAGGGGACACGGTCCTCGTGCCCAATCCGAGCTACCCCATTCATATCTACGGGGCCGTGATCGCGGGCGCCGATATCCGCTCGGTGCCGATGGCTCCCGATATCGATTTTTTCAGCGAGCTCGAGCGTGCGATCCGCGGCAGCTACCCCAAACCCAAGATGATGGTGATCGGGTTTCCGTCCAATCCGACCGCGCAGTGCGTCGAGCTCGATTTCTTCGAGCGGGTGATCGCGCTCGCGCGTCAATACGACATCCTCGTCGTGCACGACCTCGCCTATGCCGACATCGTGTTCGACGGATGGAAAGCACCCTCCATCATGCAGGTGGCAGGCGCCAAGGAAGTTGCCGTGGAGTTCTTCACGCTCTCGAAGAGCTACAACATGGCGGGCTGGCGGATCGGATTCATGGTCGGAAACCGCGAGCTCGTGAGCGCGCTGTCGCGCATCAAGAGCTACCACGATTACGGCACGTTCACGCCGCTCCAAGTGGCTGCGATCGCCGCACTGGAGGGCGACCAGCAATGCGTGAGGGACATCGCCGCACAGTATCAGCGCCGCCGCGACGTGCTGGTCAAGGGACTGATCGAGTCGGGCTGGCCGGTGGAGGTGCCGAAGGCGTCGATGTACGTCTGGGCGCGGATCCCGGAGCGCCATCGCGCGCTCGGGTCACTCGAGTTCTCGAAGCAGCTGTTGGCGCAGGCCAAGGTGTCGGTGTCGCCCGGAATCGGATTCGGCGATTACGGCGACGGTTACGTGCGGTTCGCGCTGATCGAGAACGAGAGCCGCATCCGGCAGGCCATCCGGGGAATCAAATCGATGTTGCGCCGCTGACGCGCAGGCAACCGCCCGATTCCGCGATCCCGTCGATGAGCGGATCGGATTCGAGGCTCCCCCAACATGCCGGGCGCGATCACTCGTGCCCGGCATGTGCTAGGAATGACGGATCAGGCCGGCTTCTGCGCCCAGACTTTGCACCAACCGGCGGCCGGTACACTGTGGCCGGCAAAGATATTGCAGCCCGCCGTGGCGTCGGTCGCCTTGCCCTGGTACTGCGCGCAGGTGCTGCACTTCTGGCTGGGCTTGAAGGTCGGATTCGCCGCAGCGTTGACCTTGCTCCCGTCGGGGGCGTAACCGAGCGATTTCGCCTGAGGGTCATTCGGATCGAGCAGAGGCAGTGCAACAGCCTCGGCGCCGTTGCCGATCAAACCCATTGCAGGCATCAGCGCACCGGCGAGCAGGCTGCGCTTGACCATCGCGCGACGCGACATTTTGTGTTGCATGGAATCAAATCCCCATCATGAAAAGGGGGCTTATTTTGCGCGCTTTTCCGCTCCAGGCAAGAGAATTTCGATCACCCCAGACCGATAAGCATTCTCAATTGGATTTGAGGTCCGCAGGGTCCGGCGACGACGCCGTGACCGTCTTGGTCTGCTTGGGCGACATCGCATCATCCGCCGCTCCATTGCGCTCCCCGGCCGCTGCCGCCTGTGCGCTTGCAGTGGTGGGGCGCTCGCCCTGCGCGCTCGCGCTTTGGGCTTCGTGAGCCGGCATCGACAGCAAGCGTGCGGTATTGACGAGCGCCATGTGCGTCAATGCCTGGGGAAAGTTGCCAAGCATGCTCCCGGTGCGCGGGTCGTATTCCTCGGCCAGCAGCCCCACGTCGTTGCGCAATGACAGCAGGCGCTCGAACAGCGCCTCGGCTTGCGCGCGGCGCCCGGTGAGCGCATAGCAATCGGCCAGCCAGAATGAGCAAGGCAGAAATGCGCCCTCGCCGGCCGGCAATGCATCGACATTCGTCTCCGTCGAGTAGCGCAGCACCAATCCATCGAGGATCAATTCCTGCTCGATGGCCGCGATGGTGCCGAGCACCCGCGGATCGTCGGGCGGCAGGAACCCCACTTGCGGAATGAGCAGCAGGCTCGCATCGAGATGGGAGGACTCGTACGATTGCACGAAGGTGTTGCGGCCGGCATCGAAACCGCGCTCGCAGATCTCCGAGTGAATCTGATCGCGCAAGCGGCGCCAGCGCTCGAGCGGAGCTTCGAGATCGTCCCGCTCCGCATCCTTGATGACGCGGTCGAAGGCCACCCAGGCCATGATTTTCGAATGGGTAAAATGCTGCCGCGGTCCGCGCACCTCCCAGATCCCGTCGTCGGGAAGCGCCCATCGCGACTCGAGAAACTCGAGCAGCGCCACCTGCAGATCCCACGCCGCGGGCTCGGGGTCCAACCCGCTGAGGCGCGCCAAATGCAGGGTGTCCATGACCTCGCCGAACACGTCGAGTTGAAACTGGCGGGACGCGGCGTTGCCGATGCGCACCGGCGCCGCGCCCTGGTATCCGGGCAACCAATCGATCTCGTATTCGTCGAGGCGGCGTATCCCGGTGATTCCGTACAGGATCTGCAACGCATTCGGCGACCCTGCGACTGCGCGCAACAGCCATTCGCGCCACGCCGTGGCCTCCCGCACATAACCGGCGATGAGCAGCGCGTTCAGGGTGAAGGTGGCATCACGCAGCCAGCAGTAGCGGTAATCCCAATTGCGTACACCACCCGGCATTTCCGGGAGTGACGTCGTCGGCGCCGCGATGATTCCGCCGGTGGGCCGATAAATCAGCGCCTTCAAGGTGATCAGCGAGCGCATCACGGCCTCGTCCCATCGTCCCTTGAGCTTGCAACGTCCGCTCCAACGTTGCCAAAGCGCCTCGGTCCGCTCGAGTTCCTCCGCGCCGTCCGCCGCGGCCACGGTGTCCAGATGCGAGGGCCGGTAATTCAGGGAGAACGACTCCTGTTGACCCGCATCCACGGTGAACGACGCCACGGTCTTCATGCCTTCGCCCTGCACGGGGACCGAACCCGATAGCTCCAGCGTGTCGGGCCCCGCGGTGATCAACAGGACGCCATCGACCTTGCGCACCCACGGCACGACGCAGCCGTAGTCGAAACGCACGATGAGCTCCAGGCGCATCGGGACCCGGCCGCGAAGCCCCTCGACCACGCGCACCGCGTCCCAGCGATGGTCGGACAGCGGCATGAAATCCGTGATGCGAACGCTTCCGCCCTCCGTGTCGAACTCGGTCTCCAGAATCAGCGTATTGGTTCGATACCGCCGCCTCACTGCAAGGATCGTCTCGACCGGCGCGATCTGCCAGCGGCCGTGCTCCGGCTGGCCGAGAAGCGCCGCGAAACACGCCGGCGAATCGAACTGCGGAAAGCACAGCCAGTCGATCGAGCCGTCGAGACCGACCAAGGCCGCGGTATGAAGGTCTCCGATCAGGGCATATTGCTCAATGGGTAGAGGCATGTAAGGTTCCTGCCGATGCAACGTGAGATCCCTGAGAGTACGCGAACACGCGCGTGAATTCGGCGCCCAGCAGGAAGATCTGCGCCGAATAGTAGATCCACAGGAGCAAGACGATGAGCGAGCCCGCGGCGCCGTAGGCTCCATTGAAGGAGCTGCGACCGAGATAAAGGCCGATCAGGAATTTTCCGATGGTGAACAAGAACGCGGTGACGACGGCTCCGGTCCAGACGTCCCGCCAGGCAATCTGTGCATGAGGAACGTACTTGTAGATCAAGGCGAACAGCACCACGGTCATGCCGAAGCTGACCGCCACGTCGAGCAGCGGCAGCACGATCTGCAATCCCCCGAACTTCGATTCCAACCAGCCACCGACTGCGGCCAGTACGGCGCTCGCGATCAGCGACACCAGCAGCAAAAAACCGACACCCAGCACCATGCCGAACGATAGGAGCCGCGCCCGGATGACCTTCCACCACCCGGACTCCTTCTTGCGGGCGCCCGTCTCCCAGATGACATCGAGCGCATGCTGCAGCTCGCCAAACACGCTGGTGGCGCCCACCACCAGGGTGACGATTCCCACGACAGCGGCCATTCCCTTCTTATCGCTGTAGTGCGCGCTGTTCAACAGATTGCGCAGCGCATCGCCGCCGGCGCTGCCCGTGAGCGCCTGCAGCTGACCCAGGAGTTCCGTCTCCGCGGTATGCGGGCCGAACACCCAGCCCGCAATGGCCAAGGCGATGATCAGGATCGGAGCGATCGAGAAGAGCGTGTAGAACGCGAGTGCCGCGCCCAGGCTCGAGGCATTGTGCGCCAGCCAACAGGTGATGGACTCTGCGACGATGCTTCGGAGGTTCCGGAATCTAAGCCGCAAGATCGAGCGCACGCCGCTAAGCTACGTGACGCACCGCGGCTTCGCCCAGCCGCCAAGCGCGCGAACCGGGGTAGGCTTGCGCTGACATCGCTCCCCGCCGGGTGGACATTGCGCGCGGCCGCGCCGGTTCACCGGGCGCCCGGCGCGGGCCCATCAGCAATGGCGGCCCCCACCGGGCATTGATCGGCTCGCTCAAGGGCGGCGTCCGCCGGATACAGGGCCTCGAGCTTTCGCATGACCCCGTTGGTCCATCCGAAACCATCCTGCGTCGGATACTCGCCGCCTCCGCCCTTGCGGTCGGTGCGGACCACGTCGTATTTCTCGACCAGCTTGCCGCTCTGCCGGTATACCGCCTTGACATTGCCCATCCAGCGGCACGCGATCGTCTCGGCGAGTCCGTCCTCATGGTAGCGGCGCAATCCCTCCACGCCGATCCATTGGATGGGCGCCCATCCGTTCGGAGCATCCCATTGCTGCCCGGTTTGCAACGGCGTCGTCACCAACCCCCCCGGTTGGAGCAGCTCGCGGCGGACGGCGGACGAGACCGCCGATGCCTGCGCATCGGAGGCGATCGAGACGAACAATGGGTACAGGCTGGCCGCGGACAGGCGCTTGATGGGCTGGCGCAGCGTCCAGCGGTAATCGAAGTACATACCGTGCGCGGCATTCCAGAGATAGCGGTCCATGGCGGCTCGCCGGGCACTGGCGCGGCGCTTGAAGTCGCGGACACAAGCCGCATCGCCCGCGCGCTCACAGCCCGCGCGAATGGCATTTTCCAAGCCGTACAGCAGACTGTTGAGATCGACCGGTACGATCTCCGTGGTGTCGATGCTGGAGCGGTCTTGAGGATCCGCGAACCAGCGCGAGCTGAAATCCCAACCGCTCTCGGCCGCGGCACGAATATCCCGATACACGGTCCGGGCCGGCCGGCCGCTGGCGCGCGCCAGTGTAAGGTCCTCGGCATAGGCTTCGTCGCGAGGCGTGTCCCGATCGTCCCAGTAACGATTGAGGATCGAGCCGTCGGGCAGCGCCACCACGCGCCGGCGGGCGCTGCCGGCGGCAAGTCCCGCCTCCCCTTGCATCCAGAAGGCGTACTCCCGCTCGAGCTGCGGACGAAAGCGGGCAAAGGCTGCCGCAGGATCGGTGTATGAAGTCAGGGCGACCATCTCGAAAAAGAACGGCGGCTGCGAGCGGCTCAGGTAGTAGGTTCTCGCGCCGTTGGGCACATGGCCATAGGTGTCGATGAAGTGCGCGAAATCGTCCACCATGTCCGCCACCAGATCGGCTCGGCCGCTTTCGATGAGGCCGAGCATGGTGAAGTACGAATCCCAGTAATAGATCTCCCGAAAGCGCCCGCCGGGGACCACGTAGGGCTTCGGCAGCGGCAGGATCGAGCCGTAGGCCGGCGCGCGCGGCGTCGAGCGCGTCAACAGCGACCAGAGCCGATCGATGTGATCGTCAATGGGCACGATGTTCGCGGAGGCCGGTGCGGCGATGACCGGCGCGGGGAGCGTGAAGTTCGCCTCGACGAAGGCTTTGAGCGCCGCCGCGGATGCCGGCCGCTGCGCGTGAAAGCGCGCGAGGATCCGCTCAGGCGCCGCCTTCGGAGTGGCGTCGGCGAATGTCTTGCCGTCGGTGTAGATCCGCGCAGTCTGAACCGCGATGAACAGGTCCTTGAAAAGCGCCTGCGGCGGCTCGGGCGGCGGCGGCGATTGCGCGTGCCCGGACAGGATCGTGAGCCACGCTACCGCGAGCGCGGCGGCTGGACGATTGCGGCGACGCCCCGACCGCATGGAGTTCAATTCTCGCGGGCCGAATGAGGCCTGCGCGCATACACACCGAAGCTCAAGATGCCGGCGTAGCAAAGCGCGGGCACCGCAAGCGCGAACTGCCATCCGTGCCAATCCGCGGCGTGGCCGGTGATCCACGGAACGATGGCGCCGCCGACGATGGCCATGCAGATGATTCCCGACCCTTCGGCCGCCCTCGGCCCCAATCCCTCGCAGGCCAGCGAGAAGATCGTGGGGAACATGATGGAGTTGAACAAGCCGATGGCGAGCAACGCCCAACCCGAGACGGCGCCCTGCGTCGTGGCGGAGATCAACAGCAGCGCGATCACCACGGCGGCGTCGCAAGCCAGGATTTTGCCCGGGGAAAACACCCGCAGCAGATACGCGCCCGCGAAGCGCCCCAGCATGGCGCCGCCCCAATAGAACGGCACGTGCTTGCCCGCCTGCTCCGCGTCCAGCCCGAGAACGGATTTCTGCATCAGATACAGGACGATCGAGGAGCCGATCGCTACTTCCGCGCCGACGTACAAAAAAATGCACAGCGCGCCGAAGCGGAAACGCCGCTGCCGGAGCAACGCGAAGGGATGTCCGAGAACCGAGTGGTCCTCGTCGGAGACCTCCTTCAAGCGGTTTCTGCGCAGCCAGACCACCGCCGCCAGAAGCACCAGTGCGGCGGCGATGCCGAGGTAGCTGTTCGCGATTACCGGAGTCTCCTGGCTTCTGAGCGCGCTGCGCGCCGCCTCGCCGAGCTGTGCCGGATCGATCTTCGACAAGGATCGCAGGATGACTATCGAGCCGACGTAGGGAAAGATCGTGGTCCCCAACGAATTGAACGCCTGCGCGAAGGTCAATCGGCTGTGCGCCGTGCGCGGCGGCCCGAGCATCGAGATCAATGGATTCGCAACCACCTGCACCACCGTCACGCCGGCCGCGAGGACGAACAGCGCGGCGAGGAACACGCCGAAAACACCGAATGAGGACGCCGGGATGAACAGAAGGCACCCGGCCGTCATCAATAACAAGCCGAGCACCGCCGTGCGCATGTAGCCGATCTTGCGCACCACCGAGGCGGCCGGAAGCGAGATGATGAAATAGGCGCCGAAGAACGCCGATTGCACCAGCATGACATCGCCGTTGGTGAGCGTGAACAGGCCCTTGAGCTTCGGGATGAGCACGTCGTTCAGGCTGGTGATGCCACCGAAGATGAAGAACAGCGCGAACACGACCAGGCGCAGGTCCGGCGCGTCGGTGTAGCTGCCGTTGGCCGATTGCCCGTCGGGGGCGTGCGAGGTATTCATGGCCGGATGATGCCATGCGCCGGCGCGGCGCGTGACCCGATCGGTCACCCCGCCGCGCGCGCATCCTAAGGATCAGAATTTGTATTTCAGCTGGATGTTCTCCTCGCGTCCGAAAATCGGGCGCCCGAGCGCAAAGCCGCCCGATGTCCCGCTGGTGCCGCTCAGCGCACGCGCGTCCTGTTCCGTCACGCCGAGCTCGTTGGTGAGGTTCGAGCCCTGCAGCCGCACTTCGAAGTGCTCGCCGATCTCGGAGATG
>Ga0182012_10000307_pt1 | contig 56345 bp, 62 predicted proteins | sample 612S2SmetaG_FD_120486 | JGI IMG/M metagenome (GOLD analysis project Ga0182012, IMG submission 120486) | Permafrost microbial communities from Stordalen Mire, Sweden - 612S2S metaG | ecosystem: Environmental > Terrestrial > Soil > Wetlands > Permafrost | place: Sweden: Stordalen | collected... | reverse complement strand
CGCGCACTCGCTGGCGCTGCTCTCCGACGCGGGTCACATGCTCACCGACGCGGGCGCCATCGGCTTCTCGATGGTGGCCCTGCGCCTGGGCGCCCGCCCCGCGCGCGGCGCGATGACCTTCGGCCTGGGCCGCGCGGAGATCCTCTCCGCCCAGGCCAACGGCGTGACGCTGCTGGTGCTGGCCGCGTTCATCACCTACGAGGCGATCCACCGCCTGGTGGAGCCCTCGCGCGTGCACGGCGTACCGATGCTGGTGGTGGCGCTGGCGGGCATCGCGGTGAACATCGCCGCGATCGCGCTGCTGTCGGGCCAGGGACGCCGCGGCCTCGGCCTGGAGGGAAGCTTCCAGCACATCCTCACGGACCTGTACGGCTTCATCGGAACCGCCGTTGCGGCCGGCGTGATCCTGGTGAGCGGCTTCCAGCGCGCCGACCCGATCGTCTCGCTGCTGATCGCCGCGCTGATGGTGCGCTCCGGCGCGGGGCTCGTGAAGGCCTCCGCGCGGGTGTTCCTGGAGGCGGCGCCGGAGGGGGTCGACCCGGACTCGATCGGCCGCTCGCTGGCAGCCCAGAGCGGCGTGGTCGAGGTGCACGACCTGCACGTGTGGGAGGTCACCAGCGGCTTCCCGGCGCTCTCCGCGCACGTGCTCGTCGACGCCGGCTGTGACTGCCACGACGCGCGCCGAAGGATGGAGGCGATGCTGCGCGAGCGCTTTGGCCTCGAGCACACCACGCTGCAGGTCGATCACGCCGTCAGCGAGCTGCTGGAGATCGCGCGGATAGCCCCTGCGAGCCCGCGACCCGGTAGCGGGCGGGACTAGCTGTGCACGTGCTCGTCGGCCTGCTCGGCGCGCTGCTCGTGGCGCTGATGCTGCTGGAGATCTTCCTGGCGTTCCTGCTGCCCAGGCGCGTCAAGCGCGACCCGCGCATGGTCAGGCGGGTGTTCGACGTGGCCTGGCCGCTGTGGCGGCGGCTCTCGCGCATGCTGCCCGCCCAGGCGGCGGACACGATGCTCGGCTTCTACGGGCCGGCCGGGCTGATCCTCAACCTGGTGCTGTGGGTGGCGGTGATGATGCTGGGCTACGCGTGCCTGCAGTGGGCGGGCGGATCGCACCTGCAGGCCGGGCGCCCGGTGGGCTTCGGCCACGACCTGTACTTCGCGGCGGCCACGATGGCCGCGAGCGGACCGGGCGGGATGGCGGCGCACACCACCTTCGCGCGCGTGGTCCAGGTGATCGATGCGGGCACCGGGCTCGCGGTGGTGGCGATCGTGATCGGCTATCTGCCCTCGCTCTACCAGGCGTTCTCGCGCCGCGAGGCCACGGTCTCCCAGCTCGACGCGCGCGCGGGCTCGCCGCCCAGTGCGGGGCGCCTGCTGGTGCGCTCGAGCCAGCGCGGCGGCTGGGCCGCGCTGAACAGCTACCTGAGCAGCTGGGAGATGTGGGTGGCGGAGCTGATGGAGACGCACCTGGCCTACCCCGTGCTGGCCTTCTTCCGCTCCCAGCACGTCAATCAGAACTGGCTGGCGGCGATGTGCACGCTGCTTGACACCTGTGCGCTGGCTGTTTGCGCGGCGCCCGCCGGATCGGTGGACTCGGCGCGCTTCACGTTCGCCATCGCCCGCCACGCGGTGGCGGACCTCAGTTACAGCTTCCACGTGCAGGCCACCCCGCCGCCCGAGGACCGTCTGCCGAGGGACGACCTGCATGAGCTGCTGGCGCAGCTGCGCGAGGGCGGCACCGAGCCGGGCGCCGACGAGGACACGATCGCCGCGCGTCTCGCGCGCATGCGCGCGCTGTATGAGCCCTACATCTACGCGCTAAGCCTGCAGCTCGAGCTGAGCCTGCCGCCGTGGCTGGCCCCGGAGTCGCCCTCGGACAACTGGCGCACCACCGAGTGGCACTGAGCGCACGCCCCCGCGGAGCATGATCATCGCCGAGCCTTCCCGCCCGCGCTCATGCAGCCGGGCCGCGTGCCGATCACCTGTCCGAGAGCCCCTCGAGCGCTCCGTTCGCCGCGCAACGGGGTTTATGCGGCGCAGAGGCCGGTCGGTCAGGCTGTGTGAACCGCCGGGCAGGTGCGTGCGTAATTAAGTCGAACGAACTGTTTAGAACGCCTGCCAAGCGGATAATTGACAACGCAACTATCGCGGCGTATAATTCCGACTCCAAGCATCGGATTAGAAGGAAGCACATGCCACACTCCCCCGTAGACACCCCCACAACGCTCGACCCCGTGGTCGACGCGATCGACATCGACACCGAGGCTGACGCGGTGATCGAGGACGTCGCGGTGGCCGCGCCCGAGCAGCTCGACAGCCCGATCGAGCGTCTGGACACCTCCACTCCCGACACGTTCATCCCCGAGTCTGTGGACCAGCTTCTGGCCCACTCCCGTCGGTATCCCCTGCTCACCCCCGCCCAGGAGATCGACCTCGCTCAGCGCATCGAGAAGGGCGACCTCCACGCCAAGGAACTACTGGTCAACTCCAACCTGCGCCTCGTCGCATCCAACGCAAGGCGCTACCAGAACCAGGGCCTGCCCCTCGCGGACCTCGTCCAGGAGGGCATGCTCGGCCTGATCCGCGCCAGCGAGAAGTTCGACTGGCGCAAGGGATTCAGGTTCTCCACGTACGCCACCCTGTGGATCCGCCAGGCCATTCAGCGCGGCCTGGAGAACAGCGGGCGCACGATCCGTCTGCCCGTGCACGTGGCTCAGCGCTCCCGCAAGGTCGGGCGCGTGGAGCGCGAGCTGTCGGTCAGGCTGGGCCGTGAGCCCACGCTGGAGGAGCTCGCAGAGGAGACCGGGCTGCCGATCGACCAGGTGGAAGAGGTGCGCCACCAGCGCGCCGCGCTCGTGAGCCTCGATCAGCAGATCGGGGAAGACGGCGACACCGCACTGGGCGACCTGCTGCCCTCCGACGCCGAGGCTCCCGAGGACACGGCGTGGGACAACGAACGCGAGCGAATCGTCCACCAGGCGATCTCGCAGCTCCCTGAAACCGAGCGCAAGGTGCTCACCCTGCGCTTCGGCACCGGGCGCGAGGAGCCACAGACGCTCACCGCCATCGGCAAGCGGCTCGGCTTCTCAGCCGAGCGCGCATCCCAGCTCGAGCAGCGCGCGCTGAAGAAGCTCGCAGAGTCGCCCGAGCTCGCAGCTCTGCGCGAGGCGGCCTAGCCCCAAGCATCAATGTGGTCTTTCCCGCCGGCGCATGCGCCGGCGGGCGGGGCCGCACATGTGCGGCCCCGTGGAGCGCCGCATGCGGCGCTCCCTCACGATTGATTGCGTGGAGGATTCGCACCCCTTGCTGAGGCCGGCGAGCATCTAAGCTGGGCGCCGAGGCGGGGTCGAGTTTCGAGTAAGGAGGCCGTGCACATGAGCAGCAGCAAGACCACATGGGAGCGGGTCGTCGAGCTGACGATCAAGGTCGGCGAACGGGTGCTGGCGCCGGTCGAGCGCTTCATCGGCAAACGCTCGCTGGTGGGCGACGCGACGTTCTTCCCGCTCGAGCGCTTCCCGTGGGTGGCGCACATCGAGCAGAACTGGATGGTGATCCGCGAGGAGGTCGACAGGCTGCTGGAGGACCACGACGCGCTGCCCAACTTCCAGGACATCTCCAAGGATCAGATCGAGATCACCACCGATGACCGCTGGAAGACGTTGTTCCTCTACGGCTACGGCTTCGAGGCCAAGCTGGGCGTGGAGATGCTGCCGCGCACCGCCGCGCTGATGCGCGAGATCCCCGGCATGAAGACCGCAATGATCTCCATCCTCTCCCCGCGCAAGCACATACTGGACCACCGCGGCCCCTACAAGGGTGTGCTGCGCTACCACCTCGGCCTGATCGTGCCCAGGGACGCCGAGTCCTGCCGCATTCGCGTCGGGCAGGACATCCGACACTGGCAGGAGGGCAGGAGCCTGATGTTCGACGACACGTTCAACCACGAGGTGTGGAACGACACGGACGAGACGCGCGTGGTGCTGTTCGTGGACGTCCTGCGCCCGCTGCCGTTCCCCGAGTCGGCAATCAACAGCGCCATCATCAAGGCCATCGGCTACTCGCCGTTCGTGCTGGACGCCAAGCGCAACCAGGAAGCCTGGGAAAGGAAGTTCCTGGCAAGGCGAGCCCAGCGCATCAGCGACCGCGCGCCCGGCGCCGGCCAGACCGAGACCGAGACCGAGCCCTCCGCATCGCAGACCGCCTCAACGCCCCGCTGAGCCCCGCGCGCGCTCGGCGGCGGCGCTCACACCGAGGTGATGCCTGAGAAGTGAAGCGTTTTGGAGGCCCAGGTGTTGAGGATGGTGAACTCGCCCGTGAGTATCAGCACGCCCAGCACGATCATCACCGCGCCGCCCGCCGCGATGATCACCGGGAAGTGGCGCTTGACCACCGCCAGCGCCAGCGTCATGCGCTCGAACGCCAGCGCGATCAGCAGGAACGGGATCGCAAGGCCCGCCGAGTAGAACGCCAGCAGCAGCGCGCCGTGGGCCGCGGAGCTCGACACCGCCGCCTGCGTGAGGATGGCACCCAGTGTGATGCTGGTGCACGGCGTCCACGCGATCGCAAACGCCGCGCCCGCCAGCAGCGGCCCGCCGCGGCCCGCCAGGCGCAGCAGGCCGTCGGGGTGCCACTCGCGGTTGAGCACGCGCACGAACGGCGTCGCCATGAAGATCACCCCCATCGCGATGATCACCGCGCCGCCCAGCTGCTGGAAGGTGTGTTTGTTCTCGTTCAGCGTCGAGCCGATCACCGTGGCGCTCAGGCCCAGCAGGATGAAGATGGCCGAGAAGCTCGAAATGAACAGCAGGCTCGGCACCAGCACGCGCCTGGCCCCCACGCCCTCTTTCAGGTCCGCCGGCGTCACGCCGATCACCGTCGAGAGGTAGCCCGGCACCAGCGGCAGCACGCATGGCGAGAGGAACGACACGAGGCCCGCGGCCAGCGCCAGCGGGATGCCCACCCCGGTGGCGGTGTCCGACGCGGATGCGATCAGTAGCGAAGCGTGGCTCATGCGGGGTCCCCAGCCACAGGATCGCGCATCCCGCGCAGCTCTTCCACCATCGCCTCAAGCCGCGCCACGCGCTCTGCCAGGTCCGCCAGGCCGCCGACGGGCACCGTGGCAGGCTCGGGCGTGCCGTGCGCCCCGTCGCCCGGCGCTCGCGGGGCGTGCGCGCGCGGCGCCGGCGCGGGCTCGTGGAGGCCGTGCGTCGGCGCGCCCGGCGCGCCCACTCCCTCCTGCTCGACGCCCAGCAGCTGGCGGTAGCGCTCCTCCTTCTGGCCGGGACGTCGCTCCATGCGCTCTGCCAGCTCGCGCTCGATCAGCGCGTTCAGCGTCTGCTGCACCTCGTGCAGGTCCGCAAAGCCGTGCATGCGCTCGGCGCGCTGCTTGAGCTCGCCCGGCGTCTGCGCTCCGCGCAGCATCAGCACGCACAGCACCGCGTGCTCGCCGTCTGTCAGCGGCAGCGCCTGCGCCAGCAGGTGGCGGTACTTCGCCGCACGGCTGCCCGCGCCGCTGGCCAGGCGCGTCAATCCCCGGCGCTCCAGGTGATGAAGCGCCATGCGAATCGCCTGGTCCTCATAGACCACCACAGGGTCGCGGTTGGTGGACTGGTTGCACGCCAGGCGCAGCGCGTTCAGCGACAGCGGGTACTGGTCCGGTGTCGTGCGCTGCTTTTCCATCAGGCAGCCAAGCACCCTGATCTCCTCCGGGGTGAGGTTGTAATCGCTGATTCTCATGGGCCTTCCAGCTTACGCGGCCGTCTGGGCGGCCGGCTCATCCGCGAGGTTGCGCACGGAGGGCACGGCGAGCACGGCGGCGGTGGCAAGGACGCCGAGCGCGGCGGCGCCGTAGAGCGTGGCAGGGATGCCCAGCGCAATTCCCACAGGCCCGGCGGCTGCAAGACCGATGGGGCTGATCACATAGGAGCCCAGCGCATCCCATGAGCTCACGCGTGAGAGCTCCTCGCCCGGGACGCGATGCTGCAGGACGGTGAACCACACGAGGTTGAAGAAGCTGATGGACATTCCGGAGATCACCGCGGCCACGAGCAGGAGCGCAAGCGGCGCGGTCGCCGCCAGCAGCACCACCAGTGGCGTGGTGCCGATCAGCGCGATCACGAACATCGCGCGCAGCGGGTGGCGCGGTCGCCAGCGCAGACCGAATATGCCCCCCAGCACGGCGCCCAGCCCGGACGCGCTGCTGATCGCCGCCCACGCCGCGGCGCCGCCAAGGGAGGTGCGCGCCACCTCGGGGCCCAGCACGAGGTAGGGGCTGGAGAGGGCGTTGGCGGCCATGAACTCCAGCACGCTCGCCCACAGCCACGTGCGCGAGCGGAACGCCCGCCAGCCGGCGCGCAGCTCGCTGAGGGTGCCCGTGCGCACGGCGGGCACCAGCGCGTCGAGGCGCATCAGCGAGAGGAACGCCGCGCTCGCCAGGAAGCTGGCCGCGTCGATCGCAAGACCCCAGCCGGCGCCCAGCGTCGCCACCAGGACGCCCGCCAGCGCGGGGCCGCCGACGTTGGCGACGTTTGCGCTGACAGCGATCAGCGCATTGGCGGACTGGAGATCCTCGGCGGCCACGACCTCCGGCAGCAGGCCCTGCGAGGCCGGGATGAAGAACGCCTCGGCCATGCCGTACACCGCCTGCAGCACGGCCAGCTGCCACACGTGCGCGTGGCCCGCCAGCAGCAGCAGCGCGGTCGCGCCCTGCGCGCCCGCACGCACGAGGTCTGAGGCCAGCATCACCGCGCGGCGCGACAGCCTGTCCGCCCACACGCCGCCCGCCAGCAGAAACACCACCAGCGGCACCGTCTGCGCCGCCAGCACCAGGCCCAGGTCCTTCACCGAGCCCGTCAGGTCCAGCACCGCGAACGCCAGCGCCACCGACACCACGCGATCGCCGATCGCCGAGATCCCCTGTCCGAGGAAGAACAGCCTGAACGACCGCCTGCCCCAGGCTCCCCCACGCATCGGCTCAGGCTAGCGCCCGCCCCGCGAGCGATCCCGAGCCCCCGCCGGCGGGGGCTCGGGCATCGCCGGCGAGCGCGCCCGCGCGCCCATGTCGCGGCGAGGGCCGACGCTACAGTCATCCGGGTGAGCGCGCAGCCCTTCAGCCAGGGACACACCGGCGCGGGCCGGCCGCCAAAACGCGGCGAGCTGCGGCCCGAGGACAGGCCGGACAGACCGGTGTCGCTGCGGCGCGTGGGCCGGCTGTTCGTGCCCTACCGCGTGCGGCTGTCGGCGCTGCTGGCGCTGATCGTGCTGGGCTCGGTGCTGAGCGTGGCCTCACCGTTCCTGCTGCGCGAAGCCGTTGACAAGGGCATCGCCAAACGCGATCTGGGGCTGCTGAGCTGGCTGGTGGGCGGCATGATCGCCCTGGCGATCATCAACGGCGTGATCGGCGTGGTGCAGACGTGGATCTCAAACGAGGTTGGCCAGCGCGTGATGCACGACCTGCGCGCGGCGGTGTACGCGCACCTGCAGCGCATGTCGCTGGCGTTCTTCACGCGCACGCGCTCAGGCGAGGTGCAGGCGCGCATCGCCTACGACATCGGCGGCATCGACGACGTGGTCACCAGCACCGCCACCTCGACCGTGTCCACGGTCGCAACCGTGACGGCGACAGTGGTGGCGATGTTCGCGCTCAGCTGGCGCCTTACGCTGTTCTCGCTGGTGCTGCTGCCGTTCTTCGTGTGGCTGACGCGCCGTGTGGGCAACGAGCGCCGCCGCATCCAGTCGGTGCGCCAGAGCCGCCTGGCGGACATGAGCACGCTGGTTGAGGAGTCGCTGTCGGTGTCGGGCATCCTGCTGGGCAAGACGATGGGCCGCTCGCACGAGCTTGTGGACCGCTTCTCATCGGAGTCGCGCGAACTGGCCGACCTGGAGGTGCGCGCGCGCATGGCGGGCCGCTGGCGCATGTCCTCGGTGCAGATGAGCTTCGCGATCATGCCGGCGGCGGTGTACTGGTTCGCGGGCTACAGCATCGCCCACGGCCACGATGCGATCTCGATCGGAACGGTGGTGGCGTTCACGACGCTTCAGACCAGGCTGCTGTTCCCGATGCAGCAGCTGCTGTCGGTGGGTCTCGAAGTGCAGACCTCCCTGGCGCTGTTCGGTCGCATCTTCGAGTACCTGGACCTGCCGGTGGACATCGAGGAGCGCCCGGGCGCGCGCGAGCTGAGCGGCGTTGCGGGCGACGTGGAGCTGCGCGACGTGTGGTTCCGCTACTCCGAGCAGTCCCCTTGGACGCTGCAGGACGTGAGCGCCTCGATCCCCGCCGGCACGCGCACGGCGCTGGTGGGCGAGACGGGCTCGGGCAAGACCACGCTGGCCTACCTGGTGGCCAGGCTGTATGAGGCCCAGCGGGGCTGCGTGAGCATCGACGGGGTGGACATCCGCGACATGACGCTCTCCTCGCTGGCGAGCACCGTCGGCCTGGTCTCCCAGGAGACCTACCTGTTCCACTCCTCCATCCGCGAGAACCTGCGCTTCGCGTGTCCGGAGGCCAGCGATGAGGAGATCGAAGATGCGGCGCGCGCGGCGCAGATCCACGAGCTGATCTCCAGCCTGCCCGACGGCTATGACACGCCGGTGGGCGAGCGCGGCTACAGGTTCTCCGGCGGTGAGAAGCAGCGCATAGCGATCGCGCGCACGGTGCTCAGGAACCCGCCGGTGCTGATCCTCGACGAGGCCACCTCGGCGCTTGACACCGAGACCGAGCGCGCGGTGCAGGCCGCGCTGGATGAGCTCTCGCGGGGGCGCACCACGATCGCCATAGCGCACCGCCTCTCCACGATCCGCGACGCCGACCAGATCCTGGTGCTGGACGGCGGGCGTATCGCAGAACGCGGTACGCACGAGGAGCTGCTGGAGCGCGGCGGGCGCTACAGCGCGCTGCTCAGCGGCGCGGAGGTCGCCGAGGACCGACCGCCCGCGCGCTCGCCGGCCTGATGCGCTAGCGCGTGGCGATCTCGGCGGGCAGCCCGGCGCGCTCGGCCAGCGCGGCGATCGCGCGCGAGAGCTGGCCTCCCTGCCAGGCGATGGGCGAGCGCGGCGGCGGGCCCGCGTCCTCGACCAGCAGCTGCGCATCCGGGATGAGCTGCGCGTAGCGCGTGCTCACGGCGAGCGGGTGGCCGGGGTCGGCATCATCACGGCTGCCCACCACAAGCGTGGGCGCACGGATCTCTCGCAGCAGCTCGAGGCCGGAGATGGGCACCGAGCGCGGGACGCCTTCAAGCGCGTCGGCCACCGCCAGCGGGTGCTCGTGCGCGGAGAGGCGCTGGCGCAGCACGGTCTCAACGGTGGCGCGCCAGGCCTCGGGCACCTCCTGCAGCCGGTAGGCGTCGATGAAGCCCTGCACCCCGCCCTGGCGCAGCCCGGCGGCGAGGGCGTCCCAGCGCGCGAGCACCGCCTCTGTGGCGGCCTCGGCTGGGTCGAAGGCGGGGGTGATCAGCGCGAGCGCCGCCACACGGTCGGGATGCTCAAGCGCCACGCGCATGGCGGTGTGTGCGCCCATCGACGCTCCGGCCAGCAGCGCGCTCGCGATTCCGAGCCGGTCGAGCAGGGCGATCAGGTCGCCGGCCAGCGCGCGGTAGCTGTAGTCGCGTTCGGGCGCCGCGTCGGAGCGGCCGTGGCCGCGGGCGTCGTAGGAGATCACGTTGTAGCCGCTGCGCTGCAGCGTGCGCGAGCCCATCACCACGTAGCGCCGCGTGGCGGTGAGCCCGTGCAGGAGCACGATCGCGGGCCCCTCCCCCGCCTGCTGGGCGGAGATCGTGACGGCGCCGCTGTGGACCTCCAGCGGGGTCTCGGCGTCGCGGTCCGCGGCGTCGGCGGGGTCTGCGGCGTCGGCGGGCAACGGCGACGGGCTAGGCGAGGACGCTGGCGTGCGCGCGCACGAGCTCGGCGGAGCGCTGGGGCATCTCCCAGAAGAACAGGTGCCCCACGCCGTCCAGGATCTCCAGCTGCGAGCCGGGGACCAGCGAGGCGATCATGTGGGCGTTGGCCACGGGCAGCATGCGGTCCTCGGTGCCGTGCACCACCAGCGTGGGCATGGCCAGGTCGGGCAGCCGCGTGCTGGTGTCGTGTGCGGCCACGGCCTGCATCTGGGCCATCACCACCGCGAGCGCCACCGCGTGGCGCTCGCCGATGCTCATGAAGCGCGCGAAGGCCTCCTCGTCGGCGGCTGCGGCCGGCGAGACGTTTGCCTCCCAGCCCGCGCGCAGCGCGCGCAGGCGGTCGCCGGAGAGCATGGCCTCGCTGAGCGTCTGGACAACCTCGGGCGCGGCCACGGCGCTACCCTGCCCGCCGCAGTAGGTGCAGCCCAGCGCGAGCGTGCGCACGCGCTCCGGGTGCGCGAGCGCGAGCTCCTGGGCGACCATTCCGCCCATCGAGATGCCCAGCACGTGCGCGGAGTCGATCTCAAGCGCATCCAGCAGGCCGGCCGCGTCGGCGGCCATCTCGGCGGTGGTGATGGAGCCGTGCAGCGGCGTGCTGTCCCCCACTCCGCGGTGGTCGTAGGTGATCACCTCGAAGCTTGCTCGCAGCGGCTCCAGAAACGGCTCGCCCCAGTGCTGCGCGGTGCCGCTCATGCCCATGATCAGCAGCAGCGGCTCGCCGGCGCCGCTGCGCTCGTAGCTCAGCTGGTTCTCACCTACGGCTGCGAGGGGCATGCACGGATCCTACCCCCACGGCGCCAGCCATCCCCCCGGCGACGGCGCCGCTCACCACGGCAGCGCCATCTGGGTCTGCTGTTGAGCTCCTGCGGTGCTGGCGTCAGCGGCGCCGCAGGGCTCTGCGCCGGGCCTGTCCGCGGCGCGGGCGAGGCCGGCCACGCGCACGCCGAGCAGACGCACGGGCCGCGGCGGGGAGTACTGCTCGAGCAGGGCGAGCGCGACCGCTGTGACGGTGTGCGGGTCGCTGGTGGCATGCGCGAGCGTGCGCGAGCGCGTGACGGTGGTGAAGTCGTCCAGACGCACCTTGATGGCGACGGTGCGCCCGCTGCGCGCGTGCTCACCGAGGCCCGCGCACAGCTCGCGCGCCATCCGCGCGACGTGCTCGCGCAGCTGCTGGGGGTCGCTGATGTCGGTGTCGAAGGTGCGCTCGCGCGACTCGGAGGCGACCTTGTGGGGCGCGCCGACGACGCCGTCGTGCTGGAAGCGCGCACGGCGGCGCAGCTCGCTGCCGAGGTTGGGGCCGAAGCGATCCCTGAGCAGCTCCTCGGGGGCCCCCGCGAGCGCGGCGAGCGTGTGGAGCCCCATCTCGGCCAGGCGCGCGGCGGTCTTGGGGCCGATGCCGGGGATCAGGCCGGGCGGCGAGCCGGCGAAGCGCTCGCATGCCTGCGCGCGGGTGAGCGTGAGGAAGCCGGCGGGCTTCTCCGCGTCGGAGGCCACCTTGGCGACGAGCTTGTTGGGCCCGATGCCCACCGAGCACTGAAGGCCCGTGGCGGTGCGGATCTGGCGCAGCACGCGTCGCATGGCTGCACGCGGTGAGTAGAGGCCCTCGAGGTCCAGGTAGGCCTCGTCGAGGCCCACCACCTCAACGCGCTCGACGCTGGCTCTGACGATGTCCATCATTCGCTGCGAGACATCCCGGTAGAGCGGGAAGTCGGGGGCCAGGAACACGGCCTGCGGGCACAGCCGCCGCGCCCGTGAGGCGGGCATTGCCGAGCCCACGCCGTAGCGGCGCGCCTCATAGCTTGCGGTGGTCACCACCGCGCGCGGCCCGCTGCCCGACACCACCACGGGCCGGCCGCGCAGCTCGGGGCGGCGCAGCAGCTCCACGGAGACGTAGAACGCGTCGGCGTCCAGGTGGGCCACGCGCAGCTCTGAGCGGGTGCAGGGCACGGAGGGGTCGTGAGCGGTCACGGTCGGGCGAATCTAGCGCCGCGCGCGGCGGCCAGCAGGCGGCGGGCCGGGCGCCCGCGGGACGCCACGCGGGGCTCAGGAGACGGCGCGCTCGGCGGCGGCGGTGCCCGTCCACTCCCAGATGGCGAGCGCGCTGAGCACCGCGGCCACGGCAGCTGAGACGGCGATGGCCGGGGCGATTGCGGCGAGCATGCCGAGAGCGCACAGGGCGATGACGGTGCCGATGCGCTTTGGGCTGACGGAGCCGATCATGCGCAGACGAAACATGCTCTCGCCGAACAGGTACAGCGCGGGGCCTCCGAGCATCGTCAGCGCTCCGGCGAGGCTGAGCACGCGGTGCGGGTGGCTGATGAGGATGTCGTTGCCGACGGCCACGGCGATGATGCCGGCGACTATGGGCAGGTGCAGGTAGGTGTAGGCGTCGCGCGCGAGGCTGCCGGCGTCATCTGCTCGGGCGAGCTGGCGGCGCGAGTGCTCGGCGACCTCGCCGAAGTACAGCCACCACAGCGCGCTGGTGCCGAGGAATGCGACCCCGAGCGACCAGACAACCCCGGAGGAGAGCCCGCGCGCGCTGGCGGTCGCTCCGGTGACGACGATGCTCTCGCCGAGCGCGATGATGATGAACGCCTGGAAGCGCTCGGCGAAATGGCCGCCTTCGACGGGGTAGTCGCTGGTGCTGGAGGCGCCCAGTCCGGGGGTGCGGTAGCCGAGCGCGGGGGCGATCAGGTCGACGGCGAGCGCTGGTCCCCAGAAGGCGAAGCGCAGGTGAGCGGGCCCGAGGCCGCCGGCGATCCACAGCGCGCCGGACAGCGCGCTCCAGGCGAGGATGCGCTCGTAGGTCCTGCGCAGCGCGTGGCTTCGCTCCAGCAGCGCAGCCGCGGCGAGGTTGCGCCCCACCTGCAGCGCGACGTAGGCGCCGGCGAACAGCGCGCCGTCTGTGCCGAACGCGCCGGGGATGGCGGCGGCCATCAGCAGGCTGGCAAGCCCGCCGGCCACCAGCACCAGACGCACGGCGGTGGAGGCGGGGTCATACCAGTTGACCATCCAGGTGGTGTAGATCCACGCCCACCACACCACGCCGAGCAGGAACAGCGTGCGGCCGGCTCCGGCGAGCGTGAGCTGACCGATCAGCAGGTGCGAGAGCTGCGTGACGGCGAACACGTAGACGAGGTCGAACAGCAGCTCCACGGCGCTGGTGCCCTGCTCGCCCTGCTCGCGCGGGCGCAGGTGCTGCTCGCCCCTCACAGCGGCCGGCAGGTGGCGGCGTGCACCTCGCCGGTGAGCTTTGTTATCTGCTCGGCGAGGGAGTGGATCTGCTCGGTCAGCTCGGTGTTGCGCTGCAGCAGGTCGGTCTGCTCCTGGGAGAGCTCATCGCGATGCTTGGCGGCGGCTTCCTCGTTGGCCTTGTCGGTTCTGGTCTGCGCCTTCTGGGCGATGATCACCAGTGCGCCCGTGTAGAAGGCCACAGCGGAGAACACGAGGTTGAGCAGGATGAACGGGGCGGGGTCGAAGCCCTGGCCGTTGAGCAGCCCTTTCCAGGAGTTGCTGAGGAAGTGCACGACGTGGTTGGTGAGCACCCAGGCGATGATCACCGCGGAGCTGACAAGCAGGAAGCCCACGGTGCCCATGCCGCTGGCCACGCCCTCCGAGACGCGCTCCATGAAGCTGCTGCCGCCCGCGTAGGGCGAGTCCTCCGACTGGTAGTGGGTGTGGTGGCGCAGGGGATCGGACTCGGGCGCGTCCTGGGCGCCGGGCGCCGCGGCGGTCTGCTGCTGGCTGGTTGCCTCCATGTGATCTCCCTGGCTTGCCGTTTTTGAGCTGCTTCGGTCGCACCCAATGCAACCCGATCGGCAGGACGTAGCGCGGCGCGCGCCGGCGGCGTGTCCGCGGCGCCGTGCGCCAACGGCCCGCGGGCGGACCGCCCGGGTGGCGGCTGGGGTAGGCTTGACAGGCCGTGGACCTGACCTTCAGCCCCAAGGAGCTGGCCTTCCGCGAGGAGCTGCGGGGATGGCTGGCGGAGAACCCGCCGGAGCCCGAGCCCACGCAGGGCGGCGAGGACGCGCACTACGCGTGGCGGCGCGACTGGCAGCGGCGACTGTACGACGCGGGCTGGGCGGCGCCGGGCTGGCCGACGGAGTACGGCGGCCGCGGCGCGACGCCCACGGAATCGGCGATCTACTTCGAGGAGATCGGCCGCGCGCGCGTTCCGTTCGCGGCGAACACGCTGGGCCTGCTGCTGGGCGGCCCGACGCTGATGGTGTGGGGCACGCAGGAGCAGAAGGAGCGCTACCTGCCCCCGATTCTGTCGGCTGAGGAGATCTGGTGCCAGGGCTTCTCGGAGCCGGAGGCGGGCTCGGACCTGGCGTCGCTGAAAACGCGCGCCGTGAAGGACCCCGCGCACCCGGACGAATGGGTTGTGACGGGCCAGAAGGTGTGGACGAGCGGTGCGCAGTATTCCAAGTGGTGCATGCTGGTGGCGCGCACGGACGGCGAGGCGGCCAAGCACAAGGGCCTGACGTACTTCCTGATGGACATGGAGCAGGAGCAGGTGCAGGTGCGCCCGCTGCGCCAGATAACGGGCGAGGCGGAGTTCAACGAGCTGTTCATCGAGCAGGCGCGCATCCCGGATGCGAACGTGGTGGGCGGCGTGGGCAACGGCTGGAAGGTGGCTCTGACGACGCTGATGAACGAGCGCGCGGGCCTGGGCTTCGCGTTGCAGATCCGCCTGCGCCAGCTGCTGGACGACCTGGTCGCGGCGGCAGCCGAGCGGGGGCTGCTGGATGACCCGCGCTACGCGGACGCGCTGGCTGAGCTGCACGTGCGCTGCGAGTCGATTCGCCTGCTGGCCTGGAAGGGCCTGACGGACGCCGAACGCTACGGGCAGCCGGGCCCGGAGGGCTCGCTGGTGAAGTGGCTGTGGTCTGACACCAACCAGCGCCTGACGGAGCTGGCGGTGGAGATCATCGGCCCGGAGGCTCTGAGCGCGGGCTCGAGCTGGAGCTATGAGTTTTTGCGCGCGCGCGGCAACACGATCGAGGGCGGCACCACGGAGGTGCTGAAGAACATCGTGGCGGAGCGCGTGCTGGGGCTTCCGCGCCTGAAGGTGGCGGTGTAGATGGTGATGGGTCTGCGCCCCTGCCGGGGCTCCGACTGGATGGTCGCGTAGTCATGGACTTCGGCCTCACCGAGGACCAGCGCCAGATCCAGAGCACCGCGCGCGAGCTGCTGGTGGCGCGTGCGAAGCCCGAGCGGGTGCGCGAGCACGCCGAGGCGGGCACCGTCGATCTGGAGCTGTGGGCGGAGCTGTGCGAGCTTGGCTGGCCTGGCATCGCGATCGGCGAGGCCCACGGCGGGCAGGGGCTGGGGCGCATCGAGCTGTCGATCCTGTGCGAGGAGCTGGGCAGGGTGCTGGCGCCGGTGCCGTTCCTGGGGAGCGTGCTGGCCTCCACGCTGATCGACCACGCGGGCTCTGAGCTCCAGCGCGAGCGCTGGCTGCCGGGCCTTGCCTCTGGTGAGCTGACGGGCGCGGTGGGCACGCTGCAGGGCGAGAGCGCCGAGCTGGTGCTGGGCGCGGAGCAGGCGGGCGTGATCGTGCTGCTGGACGGCGAGGGCGCTGCTCGCGTGCTGGCGGCGGCGGACGCGGAGATCACCCCGGTGGCGTCGATCGACCCGACCCGCCCGACGGCACGCGTGAGCGCCTCCGCGGACGCCGGCGAGGCGCTTGGCGGCGACGTGGCCGGCGGCGCGGACCGCGCGCTGGTGTCGATCAGCTCGGAGCTGGTGGGCGTGTGCGACAGGGCGCTGGAGATGACGGTGGCCTATGTGAAGGACCGCAGGCAGTTCGGCGTGCCGGTGGGCTCCTACCAGGCGGTGTCGCATCGCTGCGCGCAGATGCTGCTGGAGACGGAGAAGGCGCGCGCGACGGCGGCCTACGCGGCGTGGGCGGCTGACGCGGAGCCGGAGAGCCTGCCGGAGGCTGCGGCGATGGCCAAGGCGGCTGCTGCGGACGCCGCCAGAGAGGTGACCGCGAGCGCCATCCAGGCGCACGGCGGGATCGGCTTCACATGGGAGGCTGACGTGCACTGGCTGTTCAAGCGCGCGCAGCTGGACGCTGCGCTGCTGGGCGGCGCCAAAGCGCAGCGCGCGCGGCTGGCGGGCATCCTTGCCGACCGCCTCGGCGCCTCCGCCCCTGCCTGAGCCTCCAAAGCGCCCGAGCCGGCGGCGGCGCTAGCCTGCGCACGTGCCGAGATACACCGCCTTCCTGCGCGGGATGAACGTTGGTGGACACCGCCTGAGCAACGCCGAGCTGGCGGGCCATTTCGCCGAGATGGGCCTCGGCGAGGTGAGCACGTTCCGCGCGAGCGGCAACGTGGTGTTCGAGTCCGCGGCCAAGGACACGGCGGAGCTGGCGCTGGGCATCGAGGAGGGCCTGGGCCGCGCGCTGGGCTACGCGGTGCCGGTGTTCCTGCGCGCGGCCGGCGAGATCCGGCGGATGGCGGCGCACGCGCCGTTCGACGCGGGCGAGGTGGCGGCTGCGGCGGGCAAGCTGCAGGTGGGGCTGCTGAGCGCGCCGCCTGCCGCCGGGCTGCGCGAGAGCGTGCTGGCGAGCGCCGGCGAGCACGAGCGCGTGGCGCTGGGCGAGACCGAGCTGTACTGGCTGCCCAGCGGGGGCTTTCTGGACAGCGACCTCGACCTGAAGGCGCTGGAGCGCATGCTGGGAGCGATGACGTGGCGCACGAAGGGCACGGTTGAGCTGATCGCGCGCAAATACTTCTCGGAATAGGCTCACGCGCACAGCCGGGGGGCACATCCAGGAAGAGATCGAGGGGAGAGGCCGATGGCGCAGGTGCAGACGGTGCAGGGTGCGGTCGCCGAGGAGGATCTGGGTGTGGTGCTGGTGCACGAGCACCTGCGCGTCCGTGACGAGGCGGTGGCGGCGCAGTGGCCGGGGCGCTATGACGAGCAGCTGGAGCTGGCGGCCGCACTCGACGCGGTGGGCGCGGCGAAGCAGCGCGGCGTGCAGACGATCGTGGATCCCAGCCCGATGTTCGCGGGCCGCGACGTCGGCTTCATGAGGCGCGTGGCCGAGGAGACGGGCGTCAGGATCGTGGCGTGCACGGGCATCTACAGCTACGACTACCTGCCCCCCTACTTCGCCAACCGCGACGTGGACGTGATGGCGGACCACTTCGTGGAGGACATCGAAGTGGGCATCCAGGGCACGGACATCCGCGCGGCGTTCCTGAAGTGCGCGGCGGACGCGGCGGGCGTGACGGAGAACGTGGAGAAGATCCACCGCGCGGTGGCGAGGGCGAGCGTGAAGACCGGCGCGCCGATCATGGCGCACTCGATGCCGGCGGTGGGCACGGGCCCCAAGCAGGTGCAGATCTTCCGCGAGGAGGGCGTGGACCTCTCGCGCGTGCAGATCGCGCACTGCGGCGACACGGACGACGTGGACTACATCGAGGGGCTGATCGACGCGGGCGTGTACGTGGGCCTGGACCGCTATGGCCTGGAGATGTACCTGCCGATCGCCAAGCGCAACGCGACCGCGGTGGAGCTGCTGCGCCGCGGTCACGCACAGCGGCTGATGATCTCCCAGGACTTCTGCGCGAGCATCGACTGGTTCCCGGCGGAGGCGGCGGAGGTGTTCGAAACGGCGGGCGCGATACGCAACTGGTCGATGACACTGGTCTTCGACGAGGTCGTGCCGGCGCTGCGCGAGGCGGGCGTGATGGACGACGGCGTGTTCGAGACGATCTTCCGCGAGAACCCGCGGCGCTGGCTGGTCGCCTAGCTGTCCCCCACCCGCCCCGGGACCATCCGGGCCGCGGTGAGGTGAAGGATCCCGCCTCACCTCCGGCGAGCTGAGGCCCACCGAGCCGCCACGGCTAGGTGGGCGCGCGCAGCAGCTCCGGTCCCTCCTGCCCCTCGAGCACCTTGTTGACCGCCGGGTTGGCGGGCTGCACGGTGAGCCGCTCAGCTGCCAGCGGGCCGCACAGCGCCAGTGCTTCCTCGGCGCCGAGCGAGTGGTCGAGCCACGCCATCTGGGAGTCGCGGTCGGCCAGGATGACGGGCATGCGGTCGTGGATGGCGGCGGCGATGCGGTTGGGTGAGGAATCGCACGTGAGAAGCGTGACGCTGTGCAGCCACTGCCCGTCCACCCTGGAGGGCGTCCACAGCGAGGCGAACGCGAACGGCACGCCACCTTCCAGCTGGAAGTAGAACGGCTGGCGCGGCTCGCCGCGGCGCTCCGGTTTGAGCCACTCGAAGTAGCCGTCGGCGAGCTGCAGCGCGCGCCGCGAGCCCTTGGGGATCAGGCGCCGGTAGGCGGGGCGCTCGGGGACGCTCTCCATGCGCGCGTTGATCATCTTGGCGGAGCTGGACAGGTCGGTGGCCCAGGAGGGAACGAGGCCCCAGCGCATCATCATCGCCTCGGGCCGGCCCTTGGGCGCGGCGATGGCAAGCACCTGTTCGGTGGGCGCGATGTTGTAGCGCCGCGTGCCGGCGCTGGCGCCGATGGGAACGCGGAAGCGGTCGTTGAGCTCTTCGGGCCCCGAGGTGTTGGTGTAGCGCCCGCACATGGGCCGAGCATATTGACGGGTGCACGCGACGCCCGAGCATGCGAACATGTGTTCGCATGGGGCGCCCCTACAGACCGCTGCGGGAGCTGGAAGCGCATCTGGCGGCGGGAGAGCTGGACTTTGCGATCACGCTTGCGCGCGTGGTGGCGGACGAACGCGACCGCCCGCTCGAGCTGTCGCTGATGCTGCGCTTCCTGCCGCTGGTTGCGGCGCAGCGCCCGCAGGACTACGACGTTTGGGCGCTGCGCTGGCTGGAGCGCTGGTGCAGGGAGCTGCGCGGGGAGGCGAGCATCGATGAGGCGGTGGACCTGGCCGCGGGCCTGGCGGAGATCCCGGTGGACCCCGAGCGGGCGCTGGCGCGGATGCGCGGCCCTGGCGGCGGAGCTGGCGCGCGATAGCCTGCGCGGATGGCCGCGGGAGAGCAGGACACAGATCAGGGCTGGCGGCTGCAGGCGGATCTGAGACGCGCCGAGGACGTGGCGGTTCCACCGCACGGCCTGCTGGCGCGCCTTCGCGGCCCGGACGTGGTGAGGGGCGCCAGGCAGGCGGTTGCGAGCGACGTGGTGATGACGCACGACGGCAGCACGCTGTTCGCGTATGCGTTCTCCGAGGAGGCGCTCAGGCGGGCGCGCGATGCGATCGAGGCGGTGCTGCGCCAGGACGAGATGACGGCGACGATGGTGATCTCACATTGGGACTCCGCCTTGGACGAATGGGAACAGGTCGATCCCCCGCTGGCGGGGGACGCGCGCAGCGAGCGCGAGGCCGCCAGGCGCTCGGAGGAGACGGTGCAGACGCGAACGCTGGTGGCGCTCGCGGGCCGCGAGGTGCGCGGCGAATTCGAGGAAACGATGACGGCATGGGCGCAGCGGCTGGGCATCGAGTGCCGGATCGAGGAGCACACGAACCTGCTGAGCACGCAGGTGGCGTTCACGGTGAGCGGCCCTGCGCGCAAGCTGGACGAGTTCGCGGAGGGGCTGCGCGCGGAGGGCACCGCCACGATGCGCGTTGAGCGCGGGATGATGCTGAGCCCGCTCTAGCGCTGCGTGGCGTGCTGGGCGCCGGGCACCCCGTCCCAGTCCTCGGCCCACAGGCGGTAGAGCACGTGCGGCGCGAGCGCGTGGCCCGGCGGCAGGGCGGGATGGTCGAAGTCCTCGCGGGGGTCGCGAATCATGCCCAGTCGGCCCATCAGACGCTGCGAGCGGGTGTTGCCGGCGGCGGTGTAGGCGAGGATGCTGTCAAGGCGCGCCACGTCGAAGGCGAAGTCGACCGCGGCGGCGGCGGCCTCCAGGGCGAGTCCCCTGCCCCAGAAGGGGCGTGCGATGCGCCATCCGATCTCGACGGAGGGTGCGAAGGGCATCTGCTCGCCGACGGTGAACAGCCCGACGAAGCCGATCAGCTGCGCCTCCCCGAGGACCTGCACGGCCCATCCGCCGAAGCCTTCCTGCTCGAAGCACAGCTCGATGCCCGCTACGAGCTCATCGCTCTGCTCGCGCGTGAGCGGGGCGGGAAAGTGCTCCATCACCTCCGGGTCGGCGTTGATGGCGGCGAATGGCTCCAGGTCGGCGTCGCTCCAGCGCCGCAGCAGCAGGCGCTGGGTGCGCAGCTGTGGGCCGCGGAGCGGCTCAGGCGGCGCCATCGGCGGGGCGCGCGAGCGCCTGCCGGCGCACCGCCAGCAGCGCCTGCTGGGCGCTGCGCTGCGCGGTTTCCGCGGCACGCACGTTGTGCTCCAGCGAGCGCCCGGCGAACGCAAGCATGGTTTCCAGGTGCGCTTCGACGGTGCCCAGGCTGTGCCCGCCCGGGTAGATCTCCTCCTGCGCTTCGGCGCCGTTGGCGCGCAGCGCGAACCCGAAGGCCGGATCCTCGGCGGGGTTTGCGATGTGGTCGTCATCGGCGCCGTAGACGAACGCCTGCAAGCCGAGCCGCGAGATGACCGACCGGTCGCCGCTGAGCACCGGGCCGAGCCCGTTGAAGAAGCCGATCCAGCTCTCCACCACGCCGAAGCGGTAGGGGTTGCGCAGCGCGATGCTCATCGAGCCGTAGCCGCCCATGGAGTCCCCGGCGATCGCACGCGCGCCGCGCTGGCGGATCGTGGGCAGCATCTGATCGGCGAGCTGCTGCACTTCGAGGACGTAGGACTCGTACGGGCCGCTCCAGTTGTTGTCCCCCACCCCGCCTTCGACCATCACGGCGATCATCGGCGGGATCACGTGCTGGGAGATGAGCCGGTCGAGCGTTGACTGCAGGCCGACCTGCAGGAACGCTTCGGCGGCCTGGTCATAGCCGTGCAGCAGGTAGAGGGTTGGGTAGTGCGCGTCGGTGGCGGCGTAGCCGGGCGGCAGGTAGGCGTAGAAGGAGCCCTGGGCGCCGCGGAGGGCGTGCGAGGGATATGAGGCCTTGACGATGTAGCTGCCGGCTCCATCCTGGCTGACCTTCTGCAGCGTGGGCAGTTCCTGCGCGGGCGGACCGGGCAGGCGCGCGGCGGCGAACTGGGCGTGCGCGGGCACCGCGGCGGCGCCGTAGCCCGCCAGTCGCTCGAGGCCGGACGGGCCCTTTACGGCCAGGCCGACCGACAGCGCGGCGAGCCCGCTGAGCAGCGCCCCGCCGGCGGCGCGGCGGGCGCGCGAGCGGCGCGTGGGCTGCCAAGCGCCCGCGCCGCCTGCGCCCGCCACGGCCTCCTGCAGCCGTGGCGGGAACGCTGGCACCCACGAGGGTGGCGCCAGCTCGACGGTCGCGCGGGTGCCCGGCCAGCTCCAGTCGCCGCTGGTGTCGAACCAGACGGGCGCGCGCGATGTTCGTGCCTGGACGGTCATGTCTGAGGATTCAATCGGCGCGCGGCGCAATTCCAACCCCTGCATGACAGCGCCCATGCAATCAGCGGCTGCTCCACACCTCACCGGTGCTGCCGAAGCCGAGCTGTGCCTTGGTTGCTTCGGTGAGGTCGTATTCGCGACCTTCGACGTAGGGCCCGCGATCCACGACGGGCACGCGCACGGAGCGCCCGTCGTAGCGCAGCGTGACGAGCGTGCCGCAGGGAAGCGTCTTGTTGGCCACCCCGAGGGTGCTGCTGGTGAGCGTCCCCCCGCACGCCATGGTGCCACCGCCGCCATACCAGGAGGCGCCCGCGAGGCGGTAGACCTGCAGAGCGCCCAGGCGCCGGTGCGACGCGGTGTCTGCGCTATCGCCGGAGAAGTGCACGCGCATCAGCTCCCTGAGCAGCGAGCGCGGGACGTAGCGCAGCAGGAACCGCCCGGCGGCGCCGGTGCGCGTGTGAGCGACCTCCTTCCAGCCGCGGGCGCCGAGGGCCTGCAGCTGAACATCCCTGCCCCCCAGGCCGGACCCGGCCTGGGCTTGGATCAGGCGCCCTGCCACGTTGACGGCGTGGCCTTCCAGCACGTTGAGCTGCGGCTCGCGCACGTCCAGCGCGCTGGGCGCTGGCGCAAGCTCGGGAAGCGTCGTGCTTTCGGTGGCGCTCGTGAAGCCGACGGGGGCCAGCGGCCCGGCGATCGGGACGAACGGGGGTGCGAACATACAACTCCTTTGGTTGCGCCTACGGGGTTAGCTGTCGGGCTCACGGCCGGCAGCACGCGAACCGGACGCGTGTCAACCGGGCGTTACGGCCGCATCAGCGGCCGATTCGCCCCATCCAGCCGCTCTTTGTGGCGGCCGGCAGTGGGTCCCCCGCTCGCCCCCATCCACGGGAGCGACTCGGCGAGCGAACAATCGGTTCACCTTAGACGTGCCTTGAGCAATCCTTGTGTGATCAAGGTCACACATAGGTAGCAGAAGTATGTATAATGATGGGCATGGACCAGAACCCGCAGCCCAAGCCCAAGATGCGCGAGGTGCCGAAGCGTCAGAAGTCCTCAGAAGCCGACCTGTCGCTGATGGAGTTCCTAGAGCGCTACCCCGACGACGCCGCGTGCCTGGACCGGCTGTGGCGGGAGGGCTACGCACCGGATGGCCACCACGCCGACTGCCCGAAGTGCGGGAGGGTCCGCAAGTTCCACCGCACCAGGACTCGCGCTGCCTACACGTGCGACACGTGCGGGCTGCACATCCATCCGATGAAGGGCACGATCTTCGAGGGGTCGCCGGTCTCGTTGAAGCTGTGGTTCTACGTCATGTACGTCATGGCGAGCACTCGCTGCGGAGTGTCCGCCAAGCAGATCGAGCGCGAGATCGGCGTGACCTACAAGACCGCTCACCGGATGATGAAGCAGATACGGACCAAGCTCATGACCGATGAGGACCAGGAGCCGCTGCAGGGCGACGTAGAGGTCGATGAGACCTCCTGGGGCGGCAGGCCACGCAAACCGCACGGCGAGTCCTACCGGACCACAGACCCCGCCGAGCGCCGCGCAATCGCCGCTGCGCACCGCGAGGCGAAGCCGACGATCCTCGGGATGGTCGAGCGTGGCGGCAAGCTCCGGTTCCGTGTCATTGAGTCCCGTCACGGCGCGGTCCTTAGTAGAGCTGTCACCGCGAACGTGGACCCAACGTCTGTGATCCTGACCGACGACTGGGGGTCCTACAAGCCGCTACGCCGCGAGTTCATCGACCACAAGGTCATCAACCACTCAGCCGGCCAGTACGTGGACGGCGACACGCACACGAACACCATCGAGGGGGCGTTCGGGAACCTCAAGACCGGGATGCGAGGCGCGTACAAGAAGGTCTCCCCGCGCTACCTGCAGTCCTACCTTGACGAGTACTCCTGGCGGCACAACGCGCAGCGCGACCGTGCCGAGCTAGGCCCGCTGTTCGAGCAGCTACTCCTGCGCGCCGTCGGTAGCTGAGGTGTCGGCTGGGTTACTAGACATCGTGGCGGGCGCGATCATCCTGTTCTGCGGAGGTTGGTACACGCCGCGAACATTGCGGCGGGCCAGCGAACGCGCTCACGCTCGCGGGGGGAACCCCGAGCGCCTAGATAGGCTGCTCACTTCCCGCGTATACCGCGCGCTGCTTCCTGCCTGTGGCGCGCTACTGATCCTCGTCGGCGTCTGGCTGCTCGCCACCGACTGATGCCCTCGCCGCACGGCTGAGCAAGTCCTCGATCTGGCGCTCCTTCGGGACCGGAATCTCTATCGGCTCACCCTCCTTCGGCTGCGTTAGCTGCGTATTGGGCGTAGGCTGCGCAGACGATGACGGAGGACGATCGGGCTCTTGATGAGGCACTAGCGTCCACGATAGTCGAGCTTGTCGATGTCGCGGACAAGCGCGATGAGATACACCGCGCCATCGGGCGCTACATGGTCACGTTCTCGCAGCTCGTCTCATCGATGCGGGAACTCGTTATCCAACGAATCACCGAGGAGGGCCGGGAGCGCGATCTTCTGGTGCTGGCGTTGGGAATGCTCGAAGCGCGCGCGATAGCCGAGCCATTCTTCGCGATCTGTCGAGCGGAATACGACTTCGCCAGCGACGGCGAGGACATCCGAAAACGCCTTCGGAGTCACGTGAAGGAGGAGATAGAGGAGCGCAACCGGATAGCCCACGCCGACTGGGGTGTGGCACGCTGGAGTCGGGGCGACGGCCAGGCACCCATCGCGGAACGTGTTCTCGTCAAGCCCGACAAGGAGGAGCCGCTCCAGCGGAAGACCTACCACATGGGCGACATCGACAAGCTCTGCGAGCGCGCGGAGCTATTGCGCAACGTCGTCTGGGAGTTCGGGTCGATCTGCCTACAGCGAGGCAGCTACCACCCACGACGAGGATTCCCTCTCCCCAAAGTGTCCGAGGCGCTACAGATTCGGGACGATCGCGTCGTCTATCTATTGGCCGCCGGGGGAGAAGTGCCATTCCCGCCGACGTAGTCGTCCTCGTCCTCATCCCCTAGGGCATCCGGCCCCAAGAGCACGGCGATCCATTCCTCGCCCTCGTCGCGCGGCTCATAGCGCACCCATTCTGGGCGCTGCCCTGACACGGGCTCTAGATGATACCTACCTGTAGTACACATGTGTGATCAAGGTCACGCTTATACCTTGACAGCAAGTAGTTTTGGTGTAGATTCGATGTATGTCCTCGGTAGATCGCAACGCCCCGCGACGCGGGAAAGCCTCCGAATCGACCTATTCGATGATGGAGTTCATGCGGGAGTGCCCCGACGATGCGGCGTGCCTGGACATGATCTGGCGGGAGCGCTACGCACCGGACGGCCACCACGCCTTCTGCGCGAAGTGCGACCGGGAGCGCAAGTTCCACCGGATCGCCGCACGGCCCGCCTACGCCTGCGACTCGTGCGGCAAGCACCTGTCGCCGCTCGCGGGGACGATCTTCAACAAATCCTCCACGTCGCTGCACCTGTGGTTCTACGCGATGTATCTGATGGCGAGCACTCGCTGCGGAGTCTCCGCCAAGCACCTGGAGCGCGAGCTTGGCGTGACGTACAAGACCGCGTGGCGGATGTTCAACCTGATCCGCAACCAGCTCATGGCAGACGACACCGGGCTGCTCTCCGGGGACGTAGAGGTCGATGAGGCATCGGTGGACGGCAAGCCCAAACGCAGACAGGGCGAGCGCATCTCGACCGCCACAACACGCTCAGACGCGGCAAAACTCCGGGAACGTAGTAGAGCAACGGTGGTCGCCGCCGTCGAACGCGGCGGACGGATCAAGACCACGGTCCTTGACTCTCGGCGCGGACCGGCGCTCAAACGGCAGGTCATCCACTGGGTTGCCCCGGAGTCGATCATCTTCACGGACGAGTGGCCCGCCTACAACGGCCTGGACCGGCACTTCATCTCGCATAGTCGGATCAACCACTCCGCCGGCCTCTACGTGCAGGGCGACACGCACACAAACACCGTCGAGGGTTTCTTCGGGAACCTCAAGACGGGCATCCGTGGGAACTACAAGAAGGTGTCCCACCGTTGGCTGCAGGGCTACCTCAACGAGTACGCCTGGCGCTACAACCACCGTTACGACGGCCGGTCGATGTTCCACCAGCTCGTTAGCAGGGCGGCGTCGCCCGGGGCCTGAAGCCGCAAATCAGCGCGGAGGGACGGCGCCCGCGACGGTAGCTGGTGCGCGAGCCGTGACGCTCGCGGCCTACGGCGGCCCCATCGGGCCGCTCCCGTCGAACCAGCCGGCGTCGATGCGGGTCGGTTTGTCTTTCCGTTTCTCGATCGCCATGACCCGCAGCACGATCAGGACGAACAGCGGCAACGTGCCGAGGAGGTAGAGGTACCAGTTCGTCGTAGATGGATCGCTCACGTAGAGGACGCCCACGGCGATGACGGGGAGACCCGCACCGGCCCACATCAACCGTATGATCAGCACCCGGCTCAGTCTACGCCGCGTTTCGCTAGTCGTTTGGCCTACGGCGTAGGCCCAGGCCGCGACGGTCCCGGGTCCGGCTTGCCGGGGCGCATCACCTTCCGAAAGAAGCTCATCACGTCCCCGCGGGTCGGCACGGGAATCTCGATCGGCTCGTACGGCTTGCCGTCCCGGTCCTTGCCTTTGGGCTGGGTTAGCTGGGTAGGCTCCGGGTCGTGGTTCTCGGGCATCTAGAGGCAGCGTAGCGCGTGCGCCGGTGCATCTTCTGCCACAACGAGATCGACGCCAAAGCGCCGCCGGAGCACGTCATCCCACAGTGGGTCGGCCGCGCATATCCGAACGCCATGTTCACGACCAAACACCGGGACGGTCGCGTCATCACGTCGAAGGTTCTTGAAATCACCGTCGAGACGGTCTGCAAGGACTGCAACCACCACTGGATGAGCGATCTTGAGACGTGGGCATCGCCGCTACTCAAGCCGATGCTGAAAGGCGAGACGCAGGGCCTCTCAATCGAGCAGCAGGTCCTGCTCGCACAGTGGGCGGCCAAGACCGCCATGACGCTTGACCAGACCTTCCCCGTCGTGGAGGAGCGGGTCTTTACGGCCGACCAGTGCAGACAGCTCATGGAGCGGAGGCTGCCACCGCCCGGTGTCGGCGTGCAGCTAGGGCGCTATGTCGGCGTCGGCATCTTCCTCGACTTCGGCCACAACGACCTATACCGGACCATGCCGCCGGAAGGTCCCGGACGGGACCGCCCAGACGGGTACCGAATGGCCATGCGCATCGACCAGCTCGTAGTGGAAGTCAACGTGACCAGCGACGCGGACCTCGACCTCCGAATCGCCCAGGCCGACATCCGTGACCTTCTGCTGCGCATCTGGCCCTGCGCCGAGCCTCTCGCGTACCCGCCCCGCGTCGCCATGAGCGACGGCACCTGGGCGTCGTTTATTGCGCCAGCGCTGCCCGACTCCCGGAAGTAGGGCAGCACGCAGCCTCCGGAGCGATCCGGAGGCTGGCGTCGCCTTGCCGACGGCGAGGTTATCAGGGTTACTTGCGGTCATGGTATAAGCGTGATCAAGGTCACAGATGGGTCTTGACAGGGGTAGCTTCTGTGGTGGCCGGCGACCCAGACGGCCCCGGGCTCATGGTTGGAGCGCGCCCTCCGCGCCACCATCGGCCACCGGCGCGGCTAATAGCTGCGGCGAGCCATACCGCGAATCGCGCCCCGCGTGAGGTACGCGAGGATGCCCATCAGCAGGCCGGCCAGCGACCCGGCCATGCCGCCGACGACGGCTGCCTCGAACATGCCGAACAACATCGCCGGCACGACGTCGGCAAACGGGTAATCGCTGATCACGTTGACGGCGACAAACAGGCCGCAGATCACGCAGGCGCAGGCCGCTGCGCACACGACACACCTCACAATCAGGGATAGGCGCATGAGGCTTCGAAGGGGCATCACATGACCAGCGTAGGCCACGCAGACGCTCGACCAGGGCGTCGGTCGCCCACGCTCCGGCGATGCCATGCGGCTCCTCGGGGTATATGAATGGGAGAGATGGCGGCATCCAGGGAGCAGCGCGCGCTGTCCTTCGACGGCGTGGCGGCGGAGTACGAGCGCGGGCGCCCGGGCTACGCGCCGGAGGCGATCGAGTGGGTGCTGGGCGGCGAGGCGCTGCAGGTGCTCGATGTGGGTGCGGGCACGGGCAAGCTGACGCGGGCGCTGCTGGACGCCGGCCACGCGGTGACGGCGGTGGAGCCGCTTGAGGGGATGCGTGCGCAGCTGCAGGTGAGCTGTCCGAAGGCACGTGCGCTAAGGGGCACCGCCGAGCAGCTGCCGCTGCCAGACGGGAGCGTGGACGCTGTGGTGGTGGGCTCTGCGTTTCACTGGTTCGACGGCGAGCGCGCACTGGTTGAGTTCGCCCGTGTGCTTCGCGGCCCGCAGATCCTCGGCCTGTTCGGCAACACGTTCGACGTCTCGCTGCCGTGGGTGGGCAGGCTGCGCGATCTGCTTCGCCCGGCGACCGAGCGCAGCGGCCATCGCTGGCCGGATCCGGCGGCGCTGCAGGCGCTGTGGGCCGACGTGCAGGAGCGCGAGTTCCCCCAAGCCCAGACGCTCGACCGCGCTCGGCTGCGCGATCTGGCGCTCTCGCGCAGCAACATCGCGGTTCTGTCCGCCGAGCAGCGCGAGACGGAGCTGGCGCGGCTCGGACGCCTGTGGGACACCGACCCTGAACTGGCCGGGCGCACCGAGGTGTCGCTGCCCTGGCTCACGCGCGCACGGCGGTGCTCCGGTCTGGTTCAGCCCGCTGCGGGGCTCGTGCGCAAGACCTAGTCCTGATCGAAGGGAGCGGCGGCTTCGGCGAGCGCGGCGAGCTCCTCTTCGCTGATGTCGCCGGGCGCCGCGAGGATCTCGCGTGCGCGCGCCAGATGCTCTGCCGCAACGTAGACGTACTGCCCGCCGGACGTGCCGAATTCCGGACCGCCGATGCTGCGCTGTGATGTGGCCGCGATCCCCGCGGCCTCCAGCCGCTGGCACATGAGATCGGCTTCGGGCCCGTTGGACGCGGTTGCAGCGACCCGCAGCTCGTTGCTGTGCTCCCTGTTGGACGTCACGGACCGAGCCTACAGCGGTCGTGGTGGCCCCGGCAAATGTTTTCCCGCTGGTCGTTGACGCGGGATGCCCCAGCAGGGAGAATCGCCCCATGGCCAACCCTGACAGGCTGACCGCGCTCGACTCCACGTTCCTGCACCTGGAGGATCACTCCAGCGCGCACATGCACGTGGCCTCGGTGATGGTGTTCGAGGGTGAGGCGCCCACGCTGAAGCAGCTGGTGGAGCACGTGGAGGGACGCCTGCACCTGGTGCCGCGCTACCGCCAGCGCCTGGCCTACGTGCCGCTCGGGCAGGGCCGCCCGATGTGGACGGACGACCCGCACTTCAACCCCTACTACCACATCCGCCACACCGCGCTGCCGAAGCCAGCGGATGACGCGGCGCTCAAGCGCCTGGCGGGCCGGCTGTTCTCCCAGCGCCTGGACCGCTCAAAGCCGCTGTGGGAGATCTGGCTGGTGCAGAGCATGGCCGGCGGGCGCTTTGCGCTGATCGCAAAGACCCACCATGCGCTGGTGGATGGCATCTCCGGCGTGGACATCACCACGGTGCTGTTCGACACCGCGCGCGAGCCCGCAGCGCCGATCGCCCCGGCGACGCCGTGGAGCGCCAAGCCGCTGCCCGGCCCAGCCAAGCTGCTGGGAGAGGCGCTGCTGGAGCGCTCCACGATGCCTGGCGAGATGACACGCGGCGCACGCGCGCTGCTGCGCCGCCCGCGCAAGGCGCTCTCGCAGGTCAAGGACGGGCTCGTGAGCATCGGCGCCACCACGCTGGCCGGCATCAACGCACCCGCTCCCCCCAGCCGCTTCAACGTGGACATCGGCCCGCACCGGCGCTACACCTACATCGACGCGGACCTGGCGCGCTTCAAGGCGATCAAGGACTCCCTTGGCGGCACGCTCAACGACGTGGTGCTGGCGGCAGTCACGCTGGCGCTGGGGCGCTACCTGCGTGCGCGCGGCGACGACACGGACGGCCTGGTGCTGAAGGCGATGGTGCCGGTGTCGGTGCGCACCAAGGCCCAGCGCGGCGCGCTGGGCAACCAGGTGGCAGCGATGTGGGCGCCGCTGCCGGTGGGCGTGGAGAACCCCGCCGAGTGCCTTTCGAAGATCTCCACCGCGATGGAGGATCTCAAGAGCTCCGGGCAGGCGGTGGGCGCGCAGGTGCTCACCAACCTCGCGGGGTTCGCGCCGCCCACCATCCTCAGTCAGGCCGCGCGCCTGCAGGCGCGCCAGCCGTTCTTCAACCTCGTCGTCACGAACGTGCCCGGCCCCCAGTTCCCGCTGTACCTGCTGGGCAGGCGCCTGGAGATCCTCTACCCGGTGGTCCCGCTCGCACAGCGCCAGGCGCTGGGCATCGCGGTGATGAGCTACGACGGGCACCTCGGCTACGGCCTGCTGGGCGACTACGACGCGCTGCCGGACCTGGAGGAGATCGCCGAGGACCTCAAGTGGGCGATCGCCTCGCTCGCACGCGCGGCCGGCGTGCACACGCGCCCGGTGCGCTCCAAGCGCACCGGCAGACGCTCACCGGCGCGCGCCGCCGCGGCGCGCTCGTCCAACGGCGGCGCGGCGACCGAGCCGAAGTCCGCCGCGGGCGAGCCCGCCGGCGCCTCCTAGGGGCCGCCGCGCCTCCCAGAACCGCCCCAGCGCCTGGATAGGCTTGCGGGGTGGCTGAAATCAGCACCATCGCCTCGCTGGGCACCGCTGCGGGAACGCTGGTGCTGGCGGTGGCCACGTTCTCCTCCACGCGCTCGGCAAACCGCGCGGCGCGCGTGTCCGAGCAGGCGCTCAAAGTGGGTCTGCGGCCCGTGCTGTTCAACGCGCGGCCAAGCGATGAGGCGCAGAAGATCAGCTTCGTGGACAACCACTGGCTGCACCTCCACGACGGCCTGGCGGCTGTGCAGGAGGACGCGGAGCGGCTCTACCTGGCGATACCGCTTCGCAACGTCGGCTCGGGGCTGGGCGTGCTGCACGGCTGGCACCTGTGGCCCGGGCGCGCGCTCAGCCAGAAACCGGTGGCGCCCGAGGAGTTCCGCCAGCAGACACGCGACATGTATGTGCCCGCAGGCGACATCGGCTTCTGGCAGGCGGCGGTGCGCGAGCGCGATGACCCGCTGTATGAGCCGCTGAGCAGCGCCATCGCAAGGCGCGAGCCGATCAGCGTGGACCTGCTCTACGGCGACCACGAGGGCGGGCAGCGCACGATCACCCGCTTCAACATGCAGCCGCGCTCCCACGAGGACGAGGAGCCGTGGACGTGGGCATGCACCACCTCGCGCCACTGGAACCTCGACCGCGAGGACCCGCGCGAGCGACCGGAACCCGGAGGCTGAGACGCTCGCCGGCCCGGTCGCGTGTCCCGCGGCGCGTAGGCTTCAGCGATGCGCCTGGCGCTCTGCCAACTGAACGTCACGGTCGGCGACATCGCGGGAAACGCGTCTCGCATCGGCGAGGGCATCGCCGCTGCGCGCAGTGAGGGGGCCGAGCTGGTGCTGTTCCCCGAGCTCGCGCTCACGGGCTACCCGCCGGAGGACCTGCTGCTCAAGGAGCACTTCCTCGCCGATGCGCGCGCTGCGCTGCAGGATCTGGCGCGAGAGGCCCGCGGGCTGGTGGCGGTGGTCGGCTACCCCGAGCGCGCGGAGGACGTGTTCAACGCGGCCGCCGTGCTGGCGGGCGGGCGCGTGCACGCGATCTACCGCAAGGTGTTCCTACCCAACTACGGCGTGTTCGACGAGCAGCGCTACTTCCAGGCGGGGCGGACTGGCGCCGTGATCGAGATCGCCGGGCATACGGTGGGGCTGACGGTGTGCGAGGACATCTGGGAGCCCGGGCCGCCCGCCAGCGACGAGGCGCTCGCGGGCGCCACGCTGATCATCAACATCTCCGCCTCTCCCTACCATGCCGGCAAGGGAGCCGAGCGCGAGCGCATGCTGGCCCAGCGCGCACGCGACAGCCTGGCGTGCGTGGCCTTCTGCGCGCTTGTGGGCGGACAGGACGAGCTGGTCTTCGACGGGCACTCCTGCGTGCTCGATCACACCGGGCAGACCATCGCCAGGGCGCGTCAGTTCAGCGAGCAGCTGCTCGTCTGCGACGTGGACCTGCAGGCCGCCGCGGCCGCTCGCCTGCGCGACCCCAGCCACCGGCCGCTCGCGCGACTGAGCCGCGGCGCGCCCGTGCGGCTGCCCGCCGTCCGCACCGAGGCCACGGACCCCGACGCGCTCCCGGCCACAGACGCCACCACGGCGGGCAGGGTGCGGGAGCAGCTCACCGCCCCGATCGAGCCGGTGGAGGGCGAGGTCTACGGCGCGCTCACGCTGGGGCTGGGCGACTACGTGCGCAAGAACGGCTTCAGCCGCGTGGTGCTGGGCCTCTCGGGCGGCATCGACTCGGCGCTGGTGGCGTGTCTTGCGGCTGACGCGCTGGGCGCGGGCGCTGTGACCGTCACGATCATGCCCTCCCCCTACTCCTCCGATGCCACCCAGGATGACGCGCGCGCGCTGGCGGCAGCGCTGGGCGTGGATGTGCACGAGCTGTCGATCGCCGCTGTGATGCGGTCCTATGAGGACACGCTCAGCGGCGTGTTCTCCGGCCGCGAGGCGGACCTGACCGAGGAGAACCTGCAGGCGCGCATCCGCGGCAACCTGCTGATGGCGCTGTCCAACAAGTTCGGCTGGCTGGTGCTCACCACAGGCAACAAGTCCGAGATGTCCGTGGGCTACACCACGCTCTACGGCGACCTCGCCGGCGGCTTTGCCGTGATCAAGGACGTGCCAAAGACACTCGTGTACAGGCTCTGCGAATGGCGCAACTCTCCGGCCGGCGCGAGCGACCCCGCCGGCGCTAGCGGCCGGGCCGGTGCGGACGCGAGCGAGCTGACCGGCGCAGAGCAGCAACGCCGGCACGAGAGGGTCAGCTCGCCGATTCCCGCGTCGATCATCGAGCGGGCGCCGTCGGCGGAGCTTCGCCACGATCAGCGCGACGAGGACTCGCTGCCGCCGTACGAGGTGCTGGACCGCATACTGCACGGCTACATCGAGCTGGACCGCAGCAGCGAGCAGCTGATCGCCGAAGGCCTTCCGGAGCAGGACGTGCGGCGGACGATCCGGCTGGTGGACCTGGCGGAGTACAAGCGCAGGCAGGCGCCGCCGGGCATCAAGATCACTCCGCGCGCGCTGGGCCGCGACCGCCGCATGCCGATCACCAACCGCTACCGCGGCTAGGCGCAGGCTAGTCTGCGGGCGTGCGCGCGGCAGTCGCATCGGCAGTCCCCGTGGCGCTGCTGTGCACGCTGCTGCTGGCCGGCTGCGGCGGCGCGCTGCCGGAACCGGCGATCCCGCACAACACGCTGGAGGGGCTGATCGTCAACCCGTTCCCGGTCTACTGGCTGGGGGCGAGCTTCCACGGCATGCCCGTCAGCGAAGCCAGGCACGACCCCAGCGGGGGCTTCTCGCTGCAGTACGGCGACTGCCTGGAAGGCGGCCAGGGCACGTGCGTGCCGCCGCTTCGCGTGGTGACCTCGGCCGACAACAGCTTCCTGCCGGGTGGCGCTGCTGCGATCCGCCAGACGATCGTGCGCGGCGTCCCGGCAGAGCTCTCCCAGCAGGGGCGCACCGTGATCATCCCCACCGGGCCGGTGGTGGTGGACATCTACGCGCGCACGCGCAGCCTGGCGGCGGCGGCGGCGGAAACGGCGGTGCCGATCAACGAACCGGGGACGCCCGGCGGCGAGCTGCCCGCGCCGCTGCCCGACACGGGCTACGGCTCAACGCCACTGCCCTCGCAGGAACCGAAGCCGCTGCACCCGGTCCGCTAGGCGCAGCGTCTAGGCGGGACGGGCGCGCACGGGTCGCACGGCGATGGTCATGCGCGTGACCGCGCAGGTGCGGTCCTGGTCGTCGCTGAAGCGAACGTCCCACACCCATGTGGTGCGCCCGCGGTGGATGCGGGTCGCGCAGGCGTTGACGGTGCCGGAGGTTATGGGTCGCAGGAAGCTGGTGCTGTTGGACAGTCCCGTGGCCACCTCCCCGCCCTCGCGCACGCCGAGGTGCGTGGCCATCGATGCCATCGACTCGGCGATCGAGGCGTACACGCCGCCGTGCACCAGCCCCATCGGCTGGGTGACCTCCTCGCGCACGAGCACGCGCCCGCGCACCTCGGTGTCCGAGCACGCCAGCAGCTCCAGGCCGTAGAGACGGTCGAAGCCGCGCAGCTCGCCGTTGATGGCGTCGATGTCCGCTGGGGTCATGCCGGCGCCACGATAGCCTACGATCCTCGCACGGCCGCGCCGGTAGGATCGGGCGAAGGCCCTACCAACAGACCATGAGCCGAGCGGACGAGCTCCCACCTGATCAGCGCGCGGCGCTGTCGCTGCTTTTGCGCCAACGCAAGAGCTATGAGCAGGTGGCCGGCATGCTGGGGATCCAGGATCGGGCGGTGCACGACCGCGCGCATGCTGCGCTCGCGGTGCTGGCGCCCCGCCAGGCGCGCGCGGTGCCCGCGGAGCGGCGCCTGGAGGTGGGCGACTACATGCTCGGCCAGCAGGCTGGCGTGGCGGAGCGCATCAGGACGCGCACCTTCCTGAGCTCGGACGAGGCAGCGCGCGGGTGGGCGCAGGCGCTGGCACAGGAGCTGGCGGGGATCGCCAACGGCGCGCTGCCCGAGATCCCGCCGGCCGCGACGGAGCCACAGCAGCGCCCGGATGAGCGGGCCGCGCAGGGAGCCGGGCCGCCGGCGGCGGCCGGGGCACACGCGCCCGCCGGCGCCACGGACGCACCGCGGCGCGCATCGGCGGAGCGTCTGCGCGCGGCGGCGGACAGCGTGGTGACCGAGAGCGCGGGCACCCGCTCGGCGCTGCCCAGCTCGCGCGCGGGCGGAGCGGTGCTGCTGCTGGTGATCCTGGTGGTGATAGGCGCGGCGGTGATCATCTTCGACGGCAGCGGCTCCAGCGGCAAACCTGCGAGCGCCTCCACGCGCACCTCGAGCTCACCCGCCAAGACGTCCACCACGCCGGCCACCAAGTCCACCGGCTCCAGCCAGCCCACGGAAACGGCGCGCATAGCGCTGCGCTCGCCCAGCCCCACCAGCCGCAGCATCGGGGTGGTGCAGATCATCCAGGAGGGCAGCAAGCGCGCGTTCTACACGGTGGCGGAACACATCTCGCCGGACAACGGCTTCTTCTACGCGCTGTGGCTGTACAACTCGCCCACCAGCGCGCTGCCGCTGGGCAAGGCGCCGCCGGTGGGCAGCAACGAGCGCCTGGAAGGCGGCGGCCCGCTGCCCTCCAACGCCGGGAGCTTCCAGCAGATCCTGCTGACACGCGAGACCAGCACGCACGCCACGCATCCGGGCAAGGTGATCCTGAGCGGGCGCTTCACGCTGAGCGGCTGAGCGGCGGCCGGCCGATGCTGCGACCGGGCGGCCACAGCTTGCCCGGGTTCATGATCCCCGCGGGGTCGAGCTGCGCCTTGACGGCGGCGAGCGCGCCCAGCCCGGCCGCTCCGATCTCCCGCTCCATCCAGGGGGCGTGGTCGTGACCGACGGCGTGGTGGTGGGTGATGGTGCCGCCGCCGTCGAGGATGGCATCGCAGGCGGCGCTCTTGACGGCCCACCACTGCCCCAGCGGATCGTCGGGGTGCTGGCGCGCGAGGAACGTGAAGTACAGCGACGCGCCGGTCTCATACACGTGCGAGACGTGGCACATCACCAGGCCCGGGGTGCCCCAGCCGGAGAGCGCCGTTTGGATGGCGGCGCCGACGCCGCTGTGCAGCCGCGCGAGGTCGCTCCACTGCGCTGCTGTCTCGAGCGTCTCGACCATCACGCCGTGCGTGAGCAGGTCATCGCGCAGATAGGGCGCGGAGAAGCGCCCGTGCCGCCACGCCTCCCCGGGCGAGCGCCCCACCGCGAGCCCGCCGGCGGCGCGCGCCAGCGCGAGCGCGCGGCCGCGGCGCTGGTCGACCTCCTGCGCGGTGCCCTCGAAGCCGAAGATGGCCAGGCAGCCTCCCGCGTAGCCGCGTGCGCCGAGGTAGGCGCGGCCGAGCAGGCCCTTCGCGCCGCCGCGCCCGGCGAGCGCCAGGGACATCTGCGTCTCCTGCTCGTCGGAGAGCCGCACGACGTCGGGCAGCGCGTGCTCGGCGGCGATCGTGCGCAACGCCTGCCGGCCGCTGTGGAAGTCCTGGAAGAAGATGCCCTCGTAGATGGTGCGCGCGGGCGCGCGGCGCACGCGCAGGGAGAGCTCCGCGATCACGCCGAGCGTGCCCTCTGAGCCGATCAGCAGCTGGCGCAGTCCCGGCCCGGCGGCGCTTGCGGGCAGCGGCGGCAGCTCGATCTCCCCGGCGGGCGCCAGCAGGCGCAGCCCTAGGATCATCTTCTCGATGGCGCCGTAGCCGGTTGAGGCCTGCCCGGCGGAGCGCGTGGCGGCGCAGCCGCCCAGCGAGACGTACTCGTATGACTGGGGGTAGTGGCCCAGCGTGAGGCCCTGTGCGGCCAGGTGGCGCTCCAGGGCGGGCGCGCGCAGCCCGCCCTGCACGCTCACGGTGAGCGACTGCGAGTCGAGCCCGAGGATGCGCATCATGTGGCTCATGTCCAGCGCGATCACGCCGCGGTGCTCGCCGGCCAGCGGCTCCACGCCGCCGACCACGCTGGTGCCGCCGCCGAAGGGCACCACCGCCACCGACTGCTGCGCGCAGGACGCGAGCAGCGCGCGCAGCTGCTCGGCGCCGGCGGGGTAGGCGACGGCGTCGGGGGCGTGCCGGGGGCGCCCTGCGCGCATGGTGAGGAGGTCCGGGTAGCCCTTGCCGGCGGCGTGGGCGATGCGAGCGGCGCGGTCCTCGCGCAGGCCGTGCGCTCCCAGGTTCTCGCCGAGGCGCTCGAGCGTTGCGGCGGGCAGGCGCGCGTCGGGCAGCTCGACGTTTGCGAGCGCCACGGGCGGGCGCGGGCGCTCGGACACGCCCACGTGCTCGCGCAGGAAGCCCAGCGCGTGTGGCGGCAGGCCGGGCGCGCGCAGATCCTCGCCCCACCCCCACCACCGCATCGCGGGTGCCGGGCGCTGCTCAGCCACTGACGCCCTCCAGCGCCTCGAGCGCCTGCTCGAGCGTGGCGGCGGCGGCGCGGCGCACGATCCGCCCGGCCACGCCGGGGGTGAGCGCGGAGAGCAGCCCGGGGCGCGCCGAGCGCCGGGCCATGTCCTGTCGCAGCTCGACGGTCACGCGTGTGGGGCCATCCGGGTCCGGTGCCGGCGCGGGCGCCGCCACCGCGTCGGCCGGCGGCGCATGGCGGCCCTCAGGCGTGGCGCTCTGCGGGGCGGGCGCCTGGGGGTCGGCCTCGGGGGCGCTCAGCCACAGCTGTGTCTCTGCGCTTGCGAGCACCCGTTCGAAGGGCGTGCCCTCGACGATCTGCGACCAGCTGAGCGACAGCGCCCGGTGATCCACGCCGGTCACGCGGAAGTCGGCGCGCACCACCTTTCCGCGGCTGGTGCGCATGACCTCGGTGAACGCGTGCTCGTCGACTGCCTCCACGCGCATCACGCGCGGCCACCAGCGCGGCAGGTGGTGTGGGTCGCTGACCACCGCCCAGATGTCCTGGGGGGCGGCGGCGATGGTGCGGCTGGCGCGCGCTGTGAGCACGCGCGGAAGCTTAGGACTCGTACACCAGCAGAGCGTGAACGTCGCGCGGGGCCAGCGTGCGTCTGCCGGAGAGGAACGCCAGCTCGATCAGGAACCCGCAGCCGACCACCTGCCCGCCGAGCGTCTCGACGAGCTCGCACAGCGTCGATGCCGTGCCGCCGGTGGCGAGCAGGTCGTCGTGCACCAGCACCCGTGTGCCGGCGGCGAGGGCGTCGGTGTGCAGCTCGAGCTGCCCGGCGCCGTACTCGAGCAGGTACTCGGCGCTGACGGTCTCATAAGGCAGCTTGCCTGGCTTGCGCGCGAGCACGAACCCCGCGCCCAGCTCCAGCGCGAGCGCGGGCCCGAGCAGGAACCCGCGGGCCTCGGCGGCGACGACCAGATCGACGCCCAGCGGCCGCGCGTAGTCGGCGAGGCCCTGCACCGCGGCGGCGAGCGCATCCGCGTCCGCCATCAGCGGCGTGATGTCCTTGAAGCCGATGCCCGGCCTTGGGAAGTCGGGGATTTCGCGTATCAGCGAGCGGAGCTCCGCGGAGCCCATCAGCGGACGATCTTGCGCAGGTCGCGTATCAGCAGCAGGTGCTTGAGGTGCGTGGCGACCGCGGCGAGGTTCTCCAGAGCGTCCACGGCCTCTTTGCGCCGCTGGGGGTTGCGCGAGCGAAGCGCCGGGGCGAGGATCTGCTGGAGCAGGTTGGCCTCCCTGTCGGCGGATGAGCGAAACACGCGCAGGTTGCGCCCGCCGACGCCGTAGCGCGCGAGCTCGGCCACCGCGGCGATGATCTCGCGCTCGGTCTCGTCGAAGTAGCGCACGCCGCCGCGCATCTCGCCCTTGACGACGCCGTACTCCTCGAGCTCGCGCACGAGCTTGGCGTCGGCCTTGGTCTCCTCGAGCACGTCGTCGACGGAGTACAGCGCGCCGCTGGCGGCGCGCACGCTGACGCTTGGGCGCCACGCGCGCATGCGCTCGCCGCCGACGCGCCCGGGGACCGGCGCGGGGTCGCCGGAGCGCCCCGCGGCGAGCTCCTGGCGGATCACGCGCAGCGGCAGGAACTCGTCGCGCTGCATGCGCAGGATGGTGCGCAGACGCGCGACGTCCGCCTGGGTGTAGAGCCGATAGCCGCCGGGTGTGCGCCTGGGCGTGAGCAGCTTCTGGTCCTCCAGGTAGCGGATCTTGGAGATTGAGATGTCGGGGAACTCCTGCGCGAGCGCCTTGCAGACCGCGCCGATGGTGAGCGACTTCTGGCGCTTGCCGGCGGGCTCGGCCTCGCCGGCGGGTGCCTCGACGTCCAGCCCGAGGTCCAGTTCGACTGCTCCGGATGAGGTGAGCGGAGCGGCCATCAGCGGGCGTGGAACGTCAGCTTGTACTTGCCCACCTGCACCTCGTCGCCCTCCTCCAGGCGGTGGGAGTCGATGCGCTCGCGGTTGACGTAGGTGCCGTTGAGCGACCCGCAGTCATCCAGGTACCAGTGCTCGGCGCGGTGTATCAGCAGCGCGTGATCGCGCGAGACGGTGACGTCGTCGAGGAACACCTCGGAGTCGGGCCGGCGACCGATGCTCATGCGCTCGCCGGCCACGGGAAAGCTCTCCCCCACCCGCCCGCCGCCCGCGCGGATCACCAGCGCGGGCCCGCTGGCGGTGACCTCGCCGATCTCCAGCGGCACCAGCTCGCCGGACTCGTCGATGCGGTAGGTGGCGGTGACCGGCTCGCCGCTGTGGCTCTCCGGTCGCGCCAGCAGCGAGCCGCAGCGCTGGCAGTAGTTGGCTCCCTCGCCGTTGACGAAGCCACACTCGGTGCAGTGCAGGGCCATCCGGCGCGCTCCGCCTTCAGTCGCCGTCCGGCTGGCGGTGAGCGAGGATGTCCGTGAGCTTCTGGACGTCCTCACCGGTGATCAGGGCCTCGCCGCCCTCGTGGCGGTTGCGCAGCCGGTTGACAAGCTCGGCGCGCAGGATGTCGATCTTGCCGTGGAGGATTCTGCGCTTGTAGGAGACCTCCGTCTCCTCCTCGGTGAGCTGGCGGATCACGTCTTTGAGTTCCAGATCCGTCAGCGAGCCAAGGTCAGGGAACGTCTCGTCCATCTCGCCTCTTCTCCTCTCGCGGACTTACGCCGGCGGTCCCCTCGTCGATGCATCCACCCGAGCACGCCGGCCAGAGCAACGAGTATAGCCCAAAAGGTAAAGCTGAGCTTGAGGCTACGTGGGGGGCAGCGCGCGCAGCCCGCGTGCGCCCTCGCGCATGTACAGGGAGGTGGCGAGCAGCGCCAGTGCAAGGCCCACCAGCAGCAGCACCTCACCGACGGTTTCGAGGTTTGCCAGGGCGGCGAAGAACGAGGCCATCACCGGCCCCACCGCCAGGCGCCCGGGCCAGTTGATGCGCAGGTCAAGCCCGCGGCTGAGGCCGTAGCGCCCGAGTGCCAGCATGGCCAGCTCGCGCGCGGCGAGCACCGCGAGCGCCCAGCGCGGAAGCAGTTGGAAGTCCCAGCACACCACCACGCCGGAGATCACCAGCAGCCGGTCGGTGACCGGGTCCATGAGGGCGCCCAGCCGGCTGTACTGCCTGGTGACGCGCGCGGCGATCCCATCGGCGTAGTCCCCCCAGGAGATCACGGCGAAGATGACGGCCTGCACGGTGCCGCGTCCGTGCGCGCTCGAGAGCGCCACGACGAGGAACGCGGGGATCAGCGCCAGGCGCGTGAAGCCGATGGCGTTGGGCACGGTCCAGGGCCGAAGCGGCTCTCCGCGCCTCGTCTGCGGCGGCGCAGGCCCGGAGCGGTCCAGGCCGAACAGCCTCCTGACGGTGAGCCGCGGCGGGCGCTGCTCGGCTACGGGAGGCTCTGCCACAGCGACTCCACGGCCCGCAGCAGCTCAGCCGGCTCGCCCGCCAGCGGGATCCCAGGAGCCTCCAGGCGGCCGCGGCGCAGCTGCACCTCCGCCTCACCGGACTGCAGCGACCTGCGCCCCACGGTCAGGCGCAGCGGGCAGCCCAGCAGCTCGGCGTCGGCGAACTTCTCCCCGGGACCGAGGTCGCGGTCGTCGTAGATGACCGACAGCGTCCCGCCGCTGAGCGCCGCATAGACCCCCTCCGCGGCGTCGCGCTCGGGGGTGCCGGGCTTGCCGAGGGCGACGAGGTGAACATCGAAGGGCGCGAGCGCGCGCGGCCATGAGATGCCGTGCTCGTCGGCGAACTGCTCCACGGCGGCGGCCACGATGCGGGCTGGGCCGATGCCGTAGGAGCCCATCCAGATGGGCTGCTCGCTGCCGCTCTCATCGAGGAAGGTGGCGCCCAGCGGCTCGGAGTAGCGCGTGCCGAGCTTGAAGATGTTGCCCACCTCGATGGCGGGCTCGATCGTGACGGGAACCCCGCCGATGGTGTCCCCTGCGCACACCTGGCGCACGTCGCACTCGGTGAACGCGAAGTCGCGGCCGGGGGATACGCCGCGCAGGTGCTCATCGGCTCGGTTGGCGCCGGTGACGTAGCCGCGGTCGGGGCCGGCGGCGACGGCGCGATCGAGCATGACCTGCACCTCGCCCGAGAGCCCCACGGGGCCGATGAAGCCGGGCGGCCCGATCGCCGCCTGGATCTCGCTGGCGCTTGCGGGGCGGCTGGGCGCGCCGAGCGCGGTGGCGAGCTTGATCTCGTTGACGCGGTGATCGCCGCGCACCAGCACCATCACGAGGCGCTCGGGAGCGCCGCCGGCGCCCTGCACGAGCACCGGGTAGGCCTTCAGCAGCGCGCCCTCGGGGAGCCCCAGCGCGCCGGCCACCTCGGCGACGGTGGTGAGTCCTGGAGTGGCCACGGGCTCCGGGCCCCCGGCGCAGGCGGGAGGCAGCTCCAGCGGCTGGGGATCGGCGCTTGCGACCTCCATGTTGGCGGAGTAGCCGCCGGCGAGCACCACCTCGTTCTCGCCGGCTGCGCACGGCGCCATGTACTCGTGCGCGCCGCTGCCGCCCATCATCCCAACGTCGGCCTCGACGCGGTAGAAGCGCAGCCCGGTGCGCGTCATGATGCGGTCATACGCGCCGACGTGCAGCTGGTAGCGCTGCTCGAGGCCCTCGGCGTCGCGGTCGAAGGTGTAGGAGTCCTTCATGATGAACTCGCGCGTGCGCAGCACGCCGGCACGCGGTCGCGGCTCGTCGCGCTCCTTGATCTGGAAGTGGTAGAGGATCAGCGGCAGGTCGCGGTAGGAGCGCACCACCTGCGCCACGTGCGTGGTGACGGCCTCCTCGTGTGTCATGGCGAGCACGAGCTCCGAGCCCTTGCGGTCGCTCAGCTTGAACAGCTCCTCGATCTCATAGCGCCCGCTGCGGTGCCACGGGCCGGAGGGCTGCAGCACCGGCATCAGCATCTCCTGCCCGCCGATCGCGTCGATCTCCTCGCGGATGATGGCAACGGCGCGCTGGTGCACGCGCCACCCGGCGGGCATCCAGGTCCACATGCCCGCGCCCATCTGGCGGATCAGCCCGGCGCGCACCATCAGCCTGTGCGAGATCGCCTCGGCGTCGGCGGGCGGCTGCTTCTCGGTGGGCAGCAGATATCCGGACAGGCGGGTCATGCGGACGGCAGAGCCTAATCCATGCGGCGCGCTGCCCCCTTTGCTAGAACAGCCGTGAGCTTCTGATCATCTGAACGCCCTCGGCCACAAGGAGACCTCGCAATGCCATACAGCGTCCCGCCGCTTCCCTACGCCTATGACGCGCTGGAGCCGCACATCGACAAGGCCACCATGGAGTTCCACCACGACAAGCACCACCAGGCCTACGTGGACAAAGTGAACGCGGCGCTCGATGGCACGGGCCTTGCCGAGACGCCGATCGAGGATGTGCTGAAGGACCTCTCAAAGGTGCCCGCGGACAAGCTGGGCGCGGTCAAAAACAACGGCGGCGGCCACTACAACCACACGCTGTTCTGGGAGAGCATGAGCCCCGACGGCGGCGGCGAGCCCGACGGAGCGCTGGGCGAGGCGATCGCCTCCACGTTCGGCTCCTTCGCTGACTTCAAGGCCAAGCTGAAGGAAACGGGCGTGAACCAGTTCGGCTCGGGCTGGTCTTGGCTGGTGCACGACGGCTCGGGCCTTGCGATCGTGGGCTCCGCCAACCAGGACTCCCCCCTCTCGAACGGCAGCGCGCCGCTGCTGGGCGTCGATGTGTGGGAGCACGCCTACTACCTGAAGTACCAGAACCGCCGGCCCGACTACATCGAGGCGTGGTGGAACGTGGTGGACTGGTCGCGCGTGGCCGAGCGCTTCGCCGCCGCCTCTTAGCGCCCACCGCCGCACCGACGCTGACTGCTGCTGCTGCTGTGCCCCTCGCACATGTGCGAGGGGCCGGTGGGCGCATGCGCCCACCGAGGGATCGCGCATGCGCGATCCCCGCGCCCCGCCGCATGCGGCGGGGCGCTCTCAACGGTGCAGGTCGGGCCTCTCTGCTCAGCTTCTGGAGAAGCGCCGCCCGGCGACGGGCGAGACGGCCTCGTCGAGCTCGACGGCGGAGGGCGCGCCGTTGCCGGCTCCGGCTCCGGCCCCGGCGGGGGCACCGGCGGGCGTGAGCATCGACTCGAGCACCTCGCCGGCCAGCTCGTCGTTCTCGGCGGCGGCGGCTTCGAGGGCGGCGATGCGCTCGGGAGTCATGGCGGTGGCGTCCTCGTTCTCGGCCAGCCAGCGGCGCGCCTCGGCGGCGGCGGTCTCGTCGCGCTGCACGGTCTTGCCGGCGGCGTAGTAGCGGTCGATCTCCTTGAACAGCTCGTCCACCAGCTGCTCGGTGGGAACCTTCTTGAGCGGCTCGCCCTTGGAGTAGATCATGCCCATGTCTTTGGCGCCGGTGATGCCGAAGTCCGCGTGGCGCGCCTCGCCGATGCCGTTGACCGCGCACCCCAGCACGGATACCTCGATGGGGTCCTCGTAGGCTTCCAGGCGCCGCTCCACTTCCGCCACCACGGTGTCCATGTCGAACTGCAGGCGCCCGCAGGTGGGGCAGGCGATCAGGTCGGGGCCGCGCTCGCGTAGCTTCAGCGCCTTGAGGATCTCCCACGCCACCTTCACCTCCTCCTCCGCGTGGAAGGTGGACAGCGAGATGCGGATGGTGTCACCGATGCCGTCCGCGAGCAGCGTGCCGAGCCCCACGGCGGACTTCAGCGAGCCGGACCACTTGGTGCCCGCCTCGGTGACGCCCAGGTGCAGCGGATAGGGGATGCGCTCCGCCAGCAGCCGGTTGGAGGCGATGGTGTTGGGCACGGAGGTGGACTTCATGGAGACCTTGAAGTTCTCGAACTCCAGGCGCTCCATCAGCTCGACCGTCTCGATCGCGGCGGTCACCAGCGCCTCCACGGGGTTCTCGTACTCGAGCTGGCGCAGGTGCTTGGGCAGCGAGCCGCTGTTGACGCCCACGCGCAGCGGCGTGCCGGTGCGCCTGGCGAGGTCGATCACCTCGGCGACCTTCTCGGGGCCGCCGATGTTGCCTGGGTTCAGACGCACACAGTGCGCGCCCGCTTCGATGGACTTCAGCGCGAGCGTGTGGTTGAAGTGGATGTCCGCGATGATCGGGATTGGCGACTGCGCCACGATGGTCTTCAGCGCCTCAGCGTCCTGCTCGCGCGGCACCGCCACGCGCACGATGTCGGCGCCCGCCTCGGCGACGGTGCGGATCTGCGCCATCGTGGCCGTGAGGTTGGCCGTCTCGGTCTTGGTCATGGTCTGAACGGCGACGGGAGCACCGCCGCCGATCGCCACGGAGCCGACGTGGATCTGCTTGCTGGAGGCCATGCGCTGATTCTAGAGGCACCGCCCGCCGCGGCCGCCGGGCGCCGGCGCTGCGGCGCGCTCAGCCGGCCAGGCGGCTGATGTCGTTGCTGATGCCGTTGATCACCAGGAACACCAGCAGCACGATGCCCACGCTGCTGAAGCGGTACATGGAGATCAGCGAGATGCGCCTGCCGCGCACCTTCTCCGCCAGCGACCACAGCACATGCCCGCCGTCCAGCGGCAGGAATGGGAACAGGTTGATGACCGCGAGGATCAGCGACAGGAAGCCCAGGAACACGAACGCGTAGCTCGCGCCCGCGGCGACCGTTTCCTGGCCGACCTGCGCGATGCCGACGATGCTGTGCAGTTCGTGGCGCACCTTCGATTGGGTGAGCGCCTTGCCGAATCCGGCGATCGTCTGCGTGGTGACGTGCCACATCTCAGAGAGCGCGGCACCGGCGGCGCCCGCCACGCCGAACGGTTTTGCGCCGTAGCCGAAGGTGAAGCCCACGAGCATGCGCTTGGCCTTGCTTTCGTAGCGTGGGTAGATCGTCAGGTCCACGCGCCGGCCGGAGCGCAGGACGGTCATGGTGATGGGCCTCGCGGCGGTGCAGCCATCGATGAGCGCGCCGGCGCAGCGGTGCGAGGCGATCCGCTGGCGCGCCGATTCGACCGTGGCGGGGCTGCCGTCGACGGCGAGGATCCTGTCGCCGGGGCGCAGCGCGGCCGCGGCCGGTGTGCCGCGCTCCACGCTGCCGACGTTGGAGTTGGCCACGATCGTCTGCACCGACGGGTCGAGGTTGCCGAGCGCGATGGCGCCGTTGAGGCTGCCGGAGAACAGCACCAGCCAGAACAGCGCGAAGGCGATGAAGATGTTCACGCCGGGCCCCGCGAGGATCACGACGATGCGCTTCCAGGGCGCCTGGTTGTAGTACGCGCGCGCTGCAACCTCCGGCGGGAGGCCCTTGATCTCGTCCGGGTGCATGCCGGTGATCTTCACGTAGCCACCCGCGGGTATGGCGCCGATGGCGTACTCCGTCTCGCCGCGCTTGACGCGCGCCAGCGTCGGCGGGAAGAACAGCGAGAAGCGCTCCACGCGCATCCCCACGAGCTTGGCCACGGTGAAGTGGCCCAGCTCGTGCAGCACGATCAGGGCGATGATGCCAAGCAGTGTCAGAACCCAGCTCACGGCAATCCAGTGTGGCAGGAAGGATGGGCCATCCCCGTCGGTGATCGGCCGCGGTGCGCGCACGCTTGAGCGCGCGCGCCTGCGCGGTTCAGCTGAGGCCGGCGACGCACTCGCCGGCGAGCTCGCGCGCGAGGCGGTCGGCCTCGTACAGCGACTCGAAGCCCTGCACGGGCTGGCTGCCGGCTGCGTGCAGCGTGCGCTCGATCACCTCGGCGATCTCCAGGAAGCCCAACCGCCCCTGCAGGAACGCGTGCACGGCGATCTCGTTGGCGGCGTTGAGCACGCACGGCGCGGTGCCGCCCGCGCAGGCGGCGGCGCGGGCGAGGCGCAGGCACGGGAACGCGTCGAGGTCCACCGACTCGAAGCTCAGCAGCCCCACCGCGGCCAGGTCCAGCGCCAGCACCGGCCTGGGCCCGTCGGTGAGGCCGACGCTCTGCGCGTTGTTGAGCGCATAGGAGATCGCGATGCGCATGTCCGGCGGGCCCATGTGCGCGAGCATGGCGCCGTCGGCGAGCTGCACGATGCCGTGGATCAGAGACTGGGGGTGCACCACGACGTCGATGCGCTCATAGGGCGTGCCGAACAGGTGGTGGGCCTCCATCACCTCCAGGCCCTTGTTCATCAGCGTGGCCGAGTCGATGGTGATCTTGCCCCCCATCGCCCAGGTGGGATGCGCAAGCGCCTGCTCGACGCTCACCTCGCCGAGCTCCGCGCGGCTGCGCCCGCGGAACGGCCCGCCGCTGGCGGTGATGATCAGACGCTCCACGGCCCCCGCCGGCTGCCCGGCGAGCAGCTGATGAAGCGCCGTGTGCTCGCTGTCCACGGGGATGATGCGCGCGCCGGTTGCCTCCGCGAGCGCGGTCACCAGCTCGCCGCCCACCACCAGCGACTCCTTGTTGGCGAGCGCCAGGTCGATGCCCTCCCCCACCGCCGCCACGGTCGGACCGAGGCCCGCCGAGCCCACCAGCGCGTTGAGCACCAGGTCGGCCCCGGAGTCCACCACCAGCGCGACCAGCCCCTCGGGGCCGGAGAGCACCTTGCCCCCCGTCCAGATCTCCGCTGCGCGCGCGGCAGCGTCGCGGTCGGCCAAGGCGATGCGCGTCACGCCGGTGGCGCGCGCCTGCTCCAGCAGCGCCTCCCAGGAGCGCTCGGCGGAGAGTCCCACGACCTCCAGCTCCTCGCTCTCGGCGCACACCTCAAGCGCCTGGCGGCCGATCGAGCCCGTGGAGCCGAGGATCAGCAGGCGCTTGGGGGTGCTCACGCGTTGACCCTAGCGCCAGCGCAACTCGGCTCGCGGCGACTGGTGCGCGCGAGCTCCGGGCTCGCGCGCACTGCGGCGCTCAGTCGTAGGTGTAGTGGTCCGCCGTCAGGACTTTGCTGGCTTTGCCCGCGACCTTCGCGGTCACCGCCACCGCACCCGTTTTGGCGGCCGCCGGCGAGCTCAGCGAGCAGGTCGTCGTGGAGGTGCAGCTCACCGAGGTCGCGTCGGCTTTGGCGAACAGGAACACCGTTGCGCTGCCCAGCGCGAATCCGCTGCCTGCCACTTCGACGTTGGTCCCGCCCAGTTTCGTGCCCGAGCTCGGCGTTATCTCGGTGATGGTCGGCGGCGCGTAGGTGTAGCGGTCGGCGCTGGTTTTCGCGCTCGTGCCGCCTTCGGTGCTCACGCTCACTTCAACCACGCCCGACGTCGCCGGGGGTGAGACCGCGCTGATGCTCGTCGAGGAGACCACGTGGAATTCGGCGGCCGGCGTGGCTCCGAAGCTGACCGCCGTGGCGCCGCCGAGGTGGGTGCCGGTGATCGTCAGCGACGTGCCGCCGATCGCCGGCCCCGTTTTGACGGAGAGTTTGGTGATCGTGGGAGGTTTGGGGCCGAGGCGCTGCAGGCAGGTTTTGCCTTCGTTGCTCCACTCCTGCTGGTACCAGTACTCGTGGCCGTCGACGACCTGGTTGTAGGGGGCTCCGTCCAGCGCAGTTCCGAGCGGTATCCCGAATTCGCTGGCTTCGTCGAAGGTCCGGCATTTGTCGCCTATCTCCTGGCCTTCGTTGCCGATCCAGCCGCTGGCGGGCTCGGGGTCTGTCAGGGACTCGTTGTGCTCGTGTGAGAGCCCGCCCTGCAGCGCCCCTTCGGAGGGTTTGCCGCTCGGCGACTCCCCGCTTTCGCAGCCCAGGTTGCCGGTCACATACGGGTCATCGGCGTAGACGATCTCACCGGTCGTCCCGAAGAAGGAGCTGTGGTAGGCGCAGAACACGCCGTTCTCCGCGCCCGCGGAGCATTCCGCGCCGTTGGCTTCGAAGCACGTTTCAACCCCGGGCGGGGACAGCAGGAAGTACTCGTGGGCGAGGTCCTGGGGAAGCCCCTCGGCGACGATGTATTTCCTCAGCTCGGTCTGGAGCTGTTCGTCGGTGAGACAAACCGGCGCGGCGCTGCAGCCATTCGGCGGGTAGGGATCTGTGTCGATGATCGCGCCTGCGAAGTGCGAGTTGTAAGCCGCGTGTTCACCGCTCGAGTTGGTGTACTGAGCCGAGACCGAGTCCACGTTCTGGGTGCCGCCGCTGTCGTGGGCGAGGTTTTCGAAGTATTCGTCGATTCCCGACTGATATTCGGCGGGGTAGGGCGTCGAGCCGGCGGGCGCCCAGTAGAAGGCGTAGTTTGTGTTCGAGGTCATCACGGGCCCGCCGTGGTAGACGAGCAGGCCGCCCGACCCGAGCTGAGGTGCGGCTCTCAGCAGCGGCGCGGCGCCGCGCAGCGGAACGTAGCCGATGGCTCGGCCCGAGGCTGTGCGAATCACGAGCGCCGACGCGCTCCCGGCGCCCACCGCACAAACCGCCACGACCATCGCGGCCAGCGCCCACCTCAGCGCGGCGCGCCGCATGAGCCTTGGGCAGAGACCCCTGCTTGAACCTCGGTCAATCATCCCTCTCCTCCCCCGTTCTCATTCCCTCGGATGAGCCCAGCAGGGTAAGCCATATGCCGGTTGCGGGCCACCCGTGTGGACGGGCATACGGCCACGCGCCTCGCCCAGGGGCGCAGCCGGTGGCCTGCGACCGTCAGTGCGCGTAGGCCGCCCAGATGTAGAAGCCGGCGACGGCGGTGAACATGACGGCGTCCAGGCGGTCGAGCGCGCCGCCGTGCGCGCCGAAGAGCCCCCCGGAGTCCTTGGTGGCGGCCTCGCGCTTGACGAAGGACTCGAACAGGTCCCCCACGGGCCCTGCGAGTGCGACGCCCAGGCCCAGCACCAGCGCGTGCGTGCCGGGCAGCCAGTCCTGGTAGCGACCGGCGATCCACACGCCGAGGATCGCGCAGAGCATGCCGATGCCGAGCCCCTCGACGGTCTTGTTGGGCGAGATCGCGGGCGCGAGAGGGCGCGAGCCGAACATGCGCCCGCCGAGGTATGCCCCGGTGTCCCCCAGGAACGTCCCCACGAGCACATCTATGACGATGCCCTCGCCGTGGGGCAGTTCGCGCAGGAGCACCGCGTGTGCGAGCGCGAAGCCGATCCAGTAGATGCCGAGCAGCGTGACGGCGATCCCTCCCACGCTGGGCCTCGGCGCGGCCAGCGTCAGCCCGAACACCAGTGGCAGCGCGGCCACCGCCACCAGCAGGATCTGGAACTGCCCGCCGTAGTGCGCGGCCGCCAGCAGCCCCGCCAGCGCCAGCAGCCCCGCCAGGCGCACGGGGTGCGCTCGCGAGTACATGCCGTAGAGCTCGTGCATGCACACCGCGCCCAGCACTAGCATTCCGAGCGCAAACACCGCGCCGCCTTCGATCACCAGGAACAGCGCCACGGCGATCGCGGGGATCGCCACGAGGATCCTGCTGCTCAGATCCGACCGGGGAGCGCGTGAGGCGCGCGCGCCGCGCACGGGTGCGCGCCCGGCGCGACGGGGGCCGGCGCCCGCGCCGCGGCGGGAACCTGCACCACTCTGGCCCCCTGCGCCGCGGCGGGGACTGTGGGGCCTGCCGGCCATCGGCCCGCCTCAGCGCCCGCCGAAGCGGCGCCTGCGCGCTGCGAACTCCGCGAGGGACTCCTCGAGCGCGGCGCGGGTGAAGTCGGGCCAGAGCTCCTCGCGGAAGACCAGCTCGCTGTAGGCGGACTGCCACAGCAGGTAGTTGGACAGCCGCCGCTCGCCGCTCGTGCGGATGATCAGGTCTGGGTCGTGCATCTCGGGCGCATACAGGCAGGCCCGGAAGTCCTCCTCGGTTCCACCCTGAAAGCGCCGCGCCGCGTCCAGGATCTCTGCGCGCCCGCCGTAGTTGAAGGCGACGAACATGGTGATGCGGGTGTTTGCGCGCGTGAGCTCCTCGGCCCAGTCCATCTGCTCGGCCAGCTTCCCCGCCACACCCTCGCGGCGGCCGATGAAGCGCATGCGCACCCCTTCGGCGTCGAGCTCGGGTGTCTCCCGCGCGATGCGCTGGGAGAACATCTCCATCAGCCCCTGCACCTCCTCGGCGGGACGCGACCAGTTCTCGGTTGAGAACGAGTACACGGTGAACTCCTCGATGCCCAGCTCGGCCGCGTCGCGCAGACGCGCCTTGACGGTGTCCGCGCCGGCGCTGTGACCGTCGTTGACGGGGAGGCCGCGAGAGCGCGCCCAGCGGCCGTTGCCGTCGGTGATGATCGCCACGTAGCGGGCGACCGGGCGGTCCGGCGTCCGCTGCGGCCGCTGATCGGCAGGCGCCGACACCCGTTCCCCGACGGTGCCCATCAGACCGCGAGGATCTCCTCTTCCTTGGCCTTCAGCACAGCGTCAAGTTCCCCCACGCGGCTGTCGGTCAGCTTCTGCAGCTCCACCTCCGCGCGATGCTCGTCGTCGGAGGATGCCTCCCCCTCGGCCTTCAGCTCACGCAGGTGCTGCATGGTGTCGCGTCGCACGTTGCGGATCGACACCCTGCCCTCCTCGGCGAGGTTCTTGACCACCTTGACCAGCTCGCGGCGGCGCTCTTCGGTGAGCTCCGGCACCACCAGGCGCACCACGTTGCCGTCGTTTGACGGGTTCAGGCCGACATCGGACTCGTTGATGGCCTTCTCGATGGCCTTGATGGAGGACTTGTCGTAGGGCTGCACCGTTATCAGCCGCGCCTCCGGCGCGGAGATCGTGGAGAGCTGGTTCAGCGGCGTCATCGCCCCGTAGTAGTCCACGGTCACGCGATCCAGCAGCGACGGGCTCGCGCGGCCGGTGCGCACGGTGGTGAACTCGTGCTGTGCGGTTTCCACGGACTTGGCCATGCGCTCATCAGCGTCCGCCAGCAGTTCGTCGATCAGGTTCTCAGCTGCCATCGCCCTCTCCCGCGGCCGTGGTGACGAGCGTGCCCACCCGTTCTCCTGAGATTATCCGGGCGAGGCTCTGCTCGTCGTCCATGTTGAACACGTTCAGCGGCATGCCGTTCTCCATGCACAGCGCGAGGGCCGTGGAGTCCATCACGCGCAGGCGCCGCTCGATTGCCTCCATGTGCGTGATCTCGGGGATGAACGTGGCGGTGGGGTCCAGCGCGGGGTCCGCGGTGTAGACGCCCTCCACTCCGTTCTTTGCCATCAGGATGATTTCCGCATGGATCTCCGCGGCGCGCAGCGCGGCGGCGGTGTCGGTGGTGAAGAACGGGTTGCCGGTGCCCGCCGCGAAGATCACCACCCTGCCCTTCTCCAGGTGGCGCATGGCACGCCTGCGGATGTAGGGCTCGGCGACCTCTGCCACCCCCAGCGCGGACTGCACGCGCGTGTTGGTGCCCATCTTCTCCAGTGCGTCCTGCAGCGGCAGCGCGTTCAGCAGCGTGGCCAGCATGCCCATGTAGTCGCCGGTGGCCCGGTCCATGCCCTCGGCCGCGGCGCGCATGCCACGGTAGATGTTGCCCGCTCCCACCACGATCGCCACCTCCACGCCCTGCTCGCGGGTGGCGGTGACCTGGCGCGCGACGGCGGCCACCCGCTGCGGGTCTGTGCCGTAGTCGAGCTCCCCCATCAGCGCCTCGCCGGAGAGCTTCAGCAGGATTCGGTTGAAGGCGGAGGCCATCGCTGGCGGAGCCTACCCCGTCGCCGTCGCGGCCAGCGCCCCACGGCGCGCGCGAGACCCGCGGGGTTGCGGGGCTGCGGGCACCGTCTACTGGCCGACTGAGAAGCGTGCGAAGCGCCGGATCACGACGTTCTCGCCCGTGGTGGCGGTCAGCTCGTCGCGCAGCTGCTGAACGGTCTTGCCCTCGAACTTGGGGTTGTGCATCTCCTGCTCGAGCAGCACGATGCTCGACAGCCACGAGTCCAGCTTGCCGGTGACGATGCGCTCGCGGACGTTCTCGGGCTTGTCAGCGGCCTCCTGCTCGTAGATGCGGCTCTCCGCCTCGCGCTCCTGCTCGGGCACCTCCTCGCGGGTCACGTAGCGCACCGACGGCGATGCCGCCACCTGCATGGCAACCTCGCGCGCGAAGGACACGAAGTCCTCGTTCTTGGCCACGAAGTCCGTGTTGCAGTCCACCTCGATCAGCACTCCCACCTTGGAGCCGGCGTGCACATATGCCTGCACCGTGCCCTCCGTGGCGGCACGCTCGCCCAGGTCCTGGATCTTCTTGCCCTGCTTGACGCGCAGGATCTCGATCGCCTTGTCGATGTCGCCCTGCGCCTCCGTGAGCGCCTTCTTGCAGTCCATCATCCCGGCGCCCGTGCGCTCCCGCAGGGCCTTGACGTCCTTGGCTGCTATCTCCACGGTGTTCATCGGGCTGTCGTCTCCGCTTCGGTCTGGTCGGTGGTCGGTTGCTCGCCCTCCTGCGCCTCGCCCGGCGCCGCGGGCTCGGGCGTGGGCTCGGCCGGCTGCGCCTCATCTGCGGGTGCGGGAGCCGGGGCCGGCTCGGGCTCCTCGGCCGGTGCGGGAGCCTCGGCTGCAACGGGCTCGGGCGCCGGCTCAGCGGCCGGCGCGGGAGCCTCTGCGGCCACCGGCTCGGGCTCGGGCGCCGGCTCAGCGGCCGCAGCAGGAGCCTCCGCGGCCACCGGCTCGGGCTCGGGCGCCGGCTCAGCGGCCGCAGCGGGAGCCTGCGCGGGCGCCGGCGTGGGCGGCGCGGCCTTCGCGGCCTCGGCGGCTGCAGCCTCGGCGGCGGCGGCCTCGCGTGCTGCGGTCTCGCGTGCTGCCTGTTCTTCGGACTCGCGCTTTGCCTGCTCCTCTGCCTCGCGCCTTGCCTGCTCTTCGGCTTCGCGCTTGGCGCGCGCCTCGGCCTCGAGGCGCGCCTTCTCCTCGGCTTCCTTGCGCGCGCGCTCCTCCTCGGCACGGAAGATGGAATGCCCTTCGGTCACCACCTCGCCGACGGCCTGGGTGATCAGGCGGCACGAGCGCATGGCGTCGTCGTTGCCGGGGATCACGAAGTCGATGCCGTCGGGGTCGCAATTGGTGTCGACCAGGCCGATCACCGGGATGCGCAGGCGCTGGGCCTCTTTGACCGCGATGACCTCGGTTTTGAGGTCGATCACGAACATGGCGTCGGGCACGCGCTGCATGTTCTTGACTCCGCCGAGGTTGGCGCGGAGCTTCTCGAGGTCGGCTTGCGCCGCCATGCGCTCGCGCGTCGGCAGCAGAGCGAGCTGCCCCTCGGCCTCGTAGCGTTCGAGGTCGTGCAGCCGGCGTATGCGCTGGCTGATGGTCTGGAAGTTGGTCAGCAGGCCGCCGAGCCAGCGGTGGTTGACGAACGGCATGTCGGCCGCTTCGGCGGTCTCGCGGATTGCGTCCTGCGCCTGCTTCTTGGTGCCCACGAACAGCACGGTGCCGCCGCGGTGCGCGAGCGCCCCGGCGAACTCCTGCGCCTGCGCGAGCAGCGCCGAGGTCTTCAGCAGGTCGATGATGTAGATGCCGCCGCGCTCACCATGGATGAACCGGCGCATCTTGGGGTTCCAGCGGCGCGTCTGGTGGCCGAAGTGAACGCCGGCCTCCAGCAGCTCCGCAATGCTCACGTCAGCCACGGGCTACTCCCTTTGTTGATGCGTCTCGATTGTCCGCGCGGAGGAAGCGGACCCGGAGACCTTGACCTCGTGGTCGTCTCTCCGGGCAGGGCCGCATCCCTGCCCCGCGCGGGTAGGGGTCTGTTGGACTGTCAGGATAACGCTTCGGCGGCGCTCAGGGCCAGCTGGAGATCCTGCGGCAGGGCCGAGTGAACCTCCACGTGCAAGCCGGTCAGCGGGTGCTCGAAGGCCATGCGCGTGGAGTGCAGGAACTGGCGGTGCAGGCCGAGCAGGCCCGGGGTGCCGTACTCGGGGTCTCCGCACACGGGGTGCCCGATCGCTTGCAGATGCACGCGGATCTGATGGGTTCGACCGGTCTGCAGGCGCAGCCGCAGCAGCGACGTGTCGGGGAGCGCGCGCTCCAGCGTGAAGTGGGTGACGGCCGCCCGCGGCGAGGCGCCGCCAACGGCCATACGCGTGCGCACCCGCGGGTCGCGCCCGATCGGCGCTTCGATCGTGCCGGTCCGCGATGGCGGACGGCCCTGCACGAGCGCCAGGTACTCCCGCTCGATCGCTCGGGCCGCGAGCGCCGCGGCGAGCAGCCTGTGCGCCTGCTGTGTGCGCGCTACCACCAGCAGACCGGAGGTGTCGCGGTCCAGGCGGTGCACTATGCCCGCGCGCTCGGCCTCCCAGCCGCCGCCCTGCTGCGGGTCCGGGGCGTCGCTGAGCAGCGGCGCGATCAGCTGCGCGAGCGTGTCCTCGCGGTGCCCACGGGCGGGGTGCACCACCAGCCCGGGGCCCTTGTCGATGACGATCAGGTGCTCGTCCTGATAGGCGATGGTGAACGGCGGACCGGCGGGGGGCGGTGGATCGCTCATGCGCTGCTGCGCCGTGAGAAGTCGATCACGATGTACAGCACGACTATGCCGAGGGTGATGCAGGTGTCGGCCAGGTTGAAGGGCGGCCAGCCGAGCGGCAGCTTGATGAAGTCGGTGACCGAGCCGTGTCGCAGGCGATCGGAGATGTTGCCGAGCGCGCCGCCGATCAGCATGCCCGTGGGCAGCCAGATCAGGCGGATGCGCAGATGGGTCGCGAAGTAGGCCAGCAGCAGCAGCAGGGCCACACCGATGAGGACCGTGACGAGCACCTGGCTGCCCGGCAGGAAGCCGAACGCCACGCCCCTGTTGTGCGTGTCGACGAGCTGCAGTCCGGGGAGAACGCTGCGTTCTTCACCGGGGGTGATCGAGTTCTCGATCGCGCTCTTGCTCAACTGGTCCGCGGCGATCACAGCGATCGCCACCGCCACGGCCGCCAGCCATGGGCGGCGGGCGCGCCGATCGGGCGGGTGGTGCTGCTCAGCGGTGCCCGGCACGGCGTCTCAGCCGTGGATGATGCCCTGGACCACGATGCTGTTGACCAGCTGCAGGGCCAGGATGGCGACGATCGGGCTGAAGTCCAGGCCGCCGAAGGAGGGCAGCATCCGCCGGAATATGCGCAGGAACGGGTCGCAGACTTCGCGCAGGAATCCGAGCACGGCGTCGGTGGCGCGGGAGTACGGCGGGCGCAGGCCGGCGGAGAGCAGCAGCTGGATCACGATGTGCACGATGATCAGCAGCGTGTAGACGTAGATCAGGGCGGACAGGAAGTCCGCCACCTGCGTGCGCGCACTGGCGAGCAGGATCACCCGTGCTCGCTTCCGAGTACCGCGTCGAGCGCGTGGCTGAACGCCGCGCGCAGTCCGCCGCGCTCGAGCGCGTCCAGCCCGCGCGCGGTGCTGCCGCCGGGCGAGGCGACCTCGCGCCGGACCGCCAGCGTGTCGTGGCCGCGGCGGCGCAGCAGCTCCGCGGTGCCGGCGAGCGTCTGCACGACCAGCTCGGCGCCCTGCGACGCTGGGATGCCGCGGCGGACGCCCGCATCCACCTGCGCCTCGACCACGAGCGCCACATATGCGGGAGCGCAAGACATGAGCCCCATCGCGACATCGACCAGGGGTTCATCGAGCGCGACCAGCGTGCCGAGCTCGGCGAAGAGCTCGGCCACCGCAGCGTCCAGCTGCTCGTCCTGCTCGGGGCCGACCTCCTGGACGACCGCACCCTGGCGCACCTCCACGGGCAGCGAGGGCATGAACCGGTAGACGGGCACGCCGGGGTAGGCGTGGCGCAGCGCGCGCAGCGGTGTGCCCGCGAGGATGGAGGCCACCGCGCGGCTGCGCGGCGCGATCTCCGCGGCGACCGCTTCCAGCTGTGCGGGCTTGTGGCAGAGGATCACCACGTCCGCGCGCTCGGCGACGCTGGTGTTCTCCGCGAGGGCCTCGCCGCCGGTTTCGCCCGCCAGCGCCTGCGCGCGCTCGGCGAGCGGATCCGCGCAGAGCACGGGACGTCCCCAGCCGCGCGCGAGCGCCCTGGCCATGTTTCCGCAACCGATCAGTCCGATCTGCATGGGCACCTCAGGCTAGCCGCCGCGCCGGTTGTAGAGAGAGCCGCAGCCGAGCGCGAGCTCGGGCCCGCTCGCGGCGATGCTTTTTTCAGGATTGGTTGAAGAAGCCCTTCTCGATCAGCCTGGCGCGCTCCTCCGCGGAGATCTCCACGTTGCGCGGCGTGAGCATGAAGACCTTGTCGGCGATGCGCTGCATGCCGCCGTCCAGCGCGTAGGTGAGACCGGAGGCGAAGTCGATCAGGCGCTTGGCCAGGTCGGTGTCGGACGCCTGCAGGTTGAGGATCACGGGGATGGAGTCCTTGAACTTGTCGGCTATCTGCTGCGCGTCGTTGAAGGACTTGGGCACCACCAGATGCACGCGCACATCGCCGTTGCCACGCCCGCCGACGGGCCCGAGCACGGTCGCGGTGCGGGCGCGAGGCCCTCTGCCGGCGGCCTCGGTGGGCTCGTCCTCGGCGAAGATGTCGTCGTACTCGTCGCGCCTGCGGCGCAGCCTGCGCACGTTGGGCCGCTCGCGGTAGCGGTCCTCGATCTCCGCCTCCGGCGCCTCGGGCTCCTCGTAGTCGTCGTGATACTCCTCGGCTAGGCCGAAGTACACGAGTGCGCTGTGCCAGGAGTCGCGAAAGGCCATGGGTATGAAGCGTGTTCGCCCGGCGGACCGGATTCCCTGCAGATGCTAGTTCTTTGCGCCGCCCGGAGCGTGTCCGCCGTGGGCGGGCCGGGGCCCGGGCGCGCGCCCCTAACGGTACAGGCTCGTGCCGATGCGCACGATTGTGGCGCCCTCCTGCGCGGCGACGAGGTAGTCCTGGGATGTGCCCATGGAGAGCTGGTGCAGCCCGTGCTCGTGCGCCAGGCGGCGCAGCGCGGCGAACCACGGCCGGCTCTGCTCGGCCTCCTCGGCGAGCGGCGGCATCGTCATCAGGCCCACCACCGGCACGGCCGCGCGCGCGATGAACGCGTCCAGCTGCTCCGGCGCGATACCCGCCTTGCCGGGCTCGGCAGCGATGTTCACCTGCACCAGGATCGCAAGGCCGGGCCGCGCCGAGGGGAGGTTGCGCTCGATCTCGCGCAGGGCCGACTCGGAGGCCACCGAGTGGATCAGGCGCACGTGCGG
>Ga0182012_10000306_pt1 | contig 56405 bp, 50 predicted proteins | sample 612S2SmetaG_FD_120486 | JGI IMG/M metagenome (GOLD analysis project Ga0182012, IMG submission 120486) | Permafrost microbial communities from Stordalen Mire, Sweden - 612S2S metaG | ecosystem: Environmental > Terrestrial > Soil > Wetlands > Permafrost | place: Sweden: Stordalen | collected... | reverse complement strand
TCCACGCAGACGACGTGGTTGCCGGCGTCAGCCAGACAGGCGCCCGTGACCAAGCCGACATAGCCTGAGCCGAAGATGGTGATTCGCATCCGTAATCTTCTGATTTAACAGGAAAAAAGGTGTGAAAGCGTAGCGGTTTTGGGACGCCAAGTAAAGCCGCTCCCGCGCGCGCCCGCGCGGGGCCCCTATTTCGAAGCCCGCCTCCAGCCCTCGAGGCTCATCCCGGCGTCCAGGGCTCCCGCTGCAGCTTGCGCTCCCACGCAAGCGAGCTCGCAACGATCGCTTGCAGGTCATCGTAGCGAGGTTCCCAGCCGAGTTCCGCGCGGATGCGCTCTGCCCGCGCCACCAGGTAGGCCGGGTCGCCCGCGCGGCGCGGTTCTTCGCGGATCTGGAGCTTCCTGCCACCCACCGATTCGACCATGGCCAGCACCTCGCGCACCGAATAGCCGTGCCCGTACCCCACGTTCAGGGTGGTTGGGCGGCCGCCGGCCCGGAGGTAGGCGAGCGCCCGCAGATGCGCCGACGCAAGGTCCTCGATGTGCAAATAGTCGCGCACGCCGGTGCCGTCCGGGGTCGGATAGTCGGTGCCGAAGATGGAAAGGTGCGGCCGTTTGCCCACCATGGCCTCGCACGCCACCTTGGTGAGCAGCGTCGCCCCCGGCGTCGTCTGGCCGATCCGACCCGAGGGATCGGATCCCGCCACGTTGAAATAGCGCAGGGCCACATATCGGAGGGGATTCACCGCCGCCACATCCCGCAGCATCCATTCCGTCATCAGCTTCGAGGTCCCGTAGGCATTGATCGGGCGCGTGGGCGACTCCTCGCTCGCGTAGCCCTCCTCGGGAATGCCGTAGACCGCCGCGGTGGAGGAAAAAACGACATGCTGGATGTGGTGGTCGAGACACGCCTGCAGCAGAGTCCGGCTCGAGCAGGTGTTGTTGCCGTAGTACTTGAGCGGCAGCGCCACCGACTCGGGCACGATGGTGTGTGCGGCAAAGTGCATGACGGTGTCGACCTCGTGATCCGCCAGGAGCCTGGCGACCAAGGCCCCATCGCCCACCTCGCCGACCACGAGGTCGGCACCGATCACCGCCTGCCGAAAACCCTTGGCCAGGTTGTCGAGCACGACCACCCGCTCACCGGCTTCGGCCAGTTGCCGAACCACGTGACTGCCGATGTAACCGGCGCCGCCGGTGACGAGAATACCGCGCTTATTCAATTAGTTACGCCAAGAATCGACTGTAAAGTCGCAGCATCAAGAATGCGCCGTATCGGTGGGCCCGGTACTGGGCGGCGTGGAACTTCGGGCGACACGGCGGACCTTCAAGCTGGTGACCTTGCGATCGTCCGACGTTAGCACGGCTTGACGAGCCAACACCAGATCGTGGGACTCGGGGGCCGGTTTGTACTCGACCACCACATCGCTCAGTACGTGCAGCGCCCGCTGGCAATCGAAGCGGCCCATGGCGCCCATGATCTCGTCCAGCATCCATTGGACTCGCTCCCAGGGCAGTGAGTGCTCGATGGCTCGCAGGATCATCGGATGCTGGGTTCCGGTCACGTTGTTGCCGATCAGCAGTTCCTCGTAGAGCTTTTCGGCGGGCCGCAACCCGGTGAAGGCGATCTCGATGTCGCCGTCCGGGTGCTGTTCGTCGCGGACCGTCATGCCCATGAGATGAATCATGCGCCGCGCCAGGTCGCAGATTCGCACCGGTTTGCCCATGTCGAGGACGAAGACCTCGCCGCCGTCGGCCATGGAGCCCGCCTGGATGACGAGCTGAGCCGCCTCCGGAATGGTCATGAAGTAGCGGATCACTTCCGGATGGGTCACGGTGACCGGACCGCCGGCCTTGATCTGTTCGTTGAACAGCGGCACCACCGAGCCCGACGATGCGAGCACGTTGCCGAACCGCACCATGCAGAACCGCGTCTTGGTCCCGCGGCGGTGCAGGCCCTGCAGCACCATCTCCGCAAAGCGCTTGGTCGCGCCCATGACATTGGTCGGGTTCACGGCCTTGTCGGTCGACACCAGCACGAAGGTCTCGACCTCGGTCTCGTGCGCCGCCTCCGCCGTGTTCCAGGTGGCGATCACGTTGTTGAAAATACCCTCAATCACGTTCTGCTCGACGATCGGGACATGCTTGTAGGCGGCGGCGTGATAGATCGTCTGCACGCGATAGGCCTGCAGGATATCGCGCATGCGCAGTTTATGATGCCCGTTGCCGATCAAGCCGACGAGATCGACCGGGAGCGAGGACTGCTCGGCGACGGTACGCAGTTCGCGCTCGATGTTGTAGAGCGCGAGCTCGGACATCTCGAACAGCACCAGGCGCTTCGGCCCGAGACCGATGATCTGACGGCACAGCTCGGAGCCGATCGAGCCGCCGGCACCGGTCACCATGACCACCTTGTCGCGGATGCATGCCTCGAAAAGGCCGGCCTTCGGCGGCACGGCGTCGCGTCCCAACAGGTCGCACACGTCGACCTCGCGGATATCCTCCACGTTGGCTTTGCCGGTCACCAGCTGCTCGAATTCCGGCACGGTCTGGACGTGCACGCTCAGGGGTTCGAGGGCACTCAGGATCTCGCGCCGGCGGCGGCGGGTAAGGGACGGCAGGGCCAGCAGCACGCGGTCGATCTGGCGGTGTTTGATCAGATCCGGCAACTCGTCCGGCGGGTAAACCCGGATGCCGTTGACCATGCGGCCGTGGAGACTGCGGTTGTCGTCGATGAAGACGATCGGATCGAACGCCCGGGTCGTCGACAGCACCGATGACAGCCTCGCCCCCGCATCGCCCGCACCGTAGATGGCCACTCGCGCCTCGGTAGGCAGAATGTAGCGGGTGAGGAGATAGAAGCGCACCACGAATCGGGAGCCCGCGACGTAGAGCAGCGCCAGGCAGGAATAGATGACCACCACGCTGATCGAAAGTCCGGGAAGCTTGAGCGTCAAGCCCAGTATCGACAGCAATACCCCGCTTACGGCGACGGCCAGCGCGACCGCGAATACCGCCTTGTGGCCGAGGAACCGGATCACGGCACGGTACAGTCCGAAGCGCACGAAGATCGGCAGGCTGATGATCACGACGGCGACGTAGGCCGGCCAATCGGCTGGATTGAACACCGGCCGGCCGGCCTTCAGACTCAGGGCCGACCACAGCGCGAGCGGCATGGTGATGGTGTCCGCGCAAACCGATATCAGGCGTTTGCTCGAGCGCGGCAACTCGACGGCCCGCCTTAGAAAATCCTCAGTGCGTACCACGTTCTTCGATCCCAACGCGAGCCTCCATGACACACCCTCCCCCATTTCCTCGCTTTCGTTCCTTTGTTTACCGCTGATTTGGAGCGAGGGGCTGATCTCCTTCGCGCCAGTTTACAGAAAATACGCGTAGATAAATTGAATTTGCAGTAATTATCCATCCGCAACGAGTAACGCGGCACCGTTCCTCCGGTTGACCCGTGGACTCGATCACGCTCAACTAGAGACGCGCGTCTGCGGAGTGCGCTCGAAACCACCGGTACGTCTGCTCGATACCGGATCGCAGCGGGATTTTAGGCGCCCAACCGAGCGCGCTCAGCCTGCCTACGTCCAGGAGCTTACGCGGAGTGCCGTCAGGCTTTGAAGTATCGAAAGTCAAACGGCCCCTGTAGTCAATCACCGACACGACGAGCTCCGCGAGTTCCCGGATGGTCACATCCTCACCCCATCCGATGTTGACGATTGCCTCATCATCGTAGGTTCGCAACAGGTGCAATATGGCGTCCGCCAGGTCGTCCACGTGCAGAAATTCGCGCCGCGGCGTGCCGGTGCCCCAGACCACCACGTCGGCATCCCCGCGCATTTTCGCCTCGTGAACCTTGCGCATGAGCGCGGGCAGCACGTGCGAGTTCTGCAGATCGAAACTGTCGCCGGGACCGTACAAATTGGTGGGCATCAGCGAGATCGCCTTGAAGCCGTACTGGCGCCGCAGGGCTTGACACATCTTTACACCGGCGATCTTGGCGATGGCGTACCACTCGTTGGTGGGCTCGAGCGGGCCGCTCAACAGGTACTCCTCCTTGATCGGCTGCGGCGCCAATTTGGGATAGATGCAGCTCGATCCCAGAAACACGAATTTGCCGACTCCGGTTCGATGCGCCGAGTCGATGACGTTGTCCTGAATTAAGAGATTGTCACGAATGAACTCCGCGGGACGAGAATCATTCGCATGAATTCCACCGACACGCGCCGCGGCCATGATGACGGCCTGCGGCCGAGTGTCCTCGAAGAAACCGCGCACCTGGCGCTGGTCGGTGAGATCGAGCTCGGCGCGGGAGCGCAACAGCAGATTGCGGTAGCCTTGCGCCTCGAGGGCGCGCACGACGGCCGAGCCGACCAGCCCGCGGTGCCCCGCCACGAAGATGCGGGACTCCCGGGTGAGCGGATCGACGCTACTCATGGTGCCGGTACACCTTGTAGCCCTCCTTGGCGACCATCGCATCGCGCTTGGCGGTCTCCAGATCCGACGCCACCATCTCGGCCACGAGCTCGCCGAAATCGGTCTGTGCAGTCCAGCCAAGCTTGTCCCGCGCCTTGCTGGGATCCCCGAGCAAAGTCTCGACCTCGGTCGGCCGGAAATAGCGCGGATCCACCCGCACCAGCGTTTGGCCGCTGGCGACATCGATGCCCACCTCGTCCACGCCCTCCCCCGTCCAGTCGATCTTCATGCCGAGATGCGATGCCGCGGCGACGACGAAGTCCCGCACCGAGTACTGCTTGCCGGTCGCGATGACGAAGTCCTCCGCTTCGCTCTGCTGCAGTATCAGCCACTGCGCGTGGACATAATCGCGTGCATGTCCCCAATCGCGCCGGGAATCGAGATTGCCCAGGTGCAGGGTCTGCTGCAGGCCGACATGGATCCGGGTCAGCGCGCGGGTGATCTTGCGCGACACGAATGTCTCGCCGCGGAGCGGAGACTCGTGATTGAACAGGATGCCGTTGCAGGCGAAGAGGCCATAGGCCTCCCGGTAGTTCACCGTGATCCAGTACGCGTACACTTTCGCGGCTCCATACGGGGAGCGCGGATAGAACGGCGTGGTTTCCCGCTGCGGAATCTCCTGGACCTTGCCGAACATTTCCGAGGTGGACGCCTGGTAGAAACGCGTCTTGGACTCGAGGCCCAGCATGCGGATCGATTCCAGCATCCGAAGCGTGCCGATCGCATCCGCGTTCGCGGTGTATTCCGGCGTCTCGAACGACACGCCAACGTGACTTTGCGCAGCCAAGTTGTAGATCTCGTCCGGCTGCACCTCCTGCACGATCCGGATGAGATTGGTCGAATCGGTCAGGTCGCCGTAATGGAGCCTCAGCCGTACGTCCTGCTCGTGGGGGTCCTGATACAGATGATCGATACGGTCGGTGTTGAACGAGGAAGCGCGCCGCTTGACACCATGCACCTCATATCCCTTGGAGAGCAGCAATTCGGCAAGGTAGGCACCGTCTTGCCCGGTAATGCCGGTGATCAACGCTATTTTCGCCAAATCGACCTCCAAAAATCGACACCGCGCCCCGCGGGAGGGCACAAGACATTAGTGTGATACGCCCTCTCGGCGCAACACCTTGATCGCAGTCAGCCAAAGGATGTACAGGTCGAATCGGAAGGATCTTCGCTTCAGGTACTCGAAGTCCCGCTCCACCTTCTGCGGAATCGGCAATTCGTCGCGCCCGGACACTTGCGCCCAACCGGTCAATCCGGGCACCAACTCATGCACGCCATACTGAGTTCGCAGCGTGATCAAATCATCCTGATTGAACAGCGCCGGACGCGGACCGACGAAACTCATATCGCCTTTCAGGATGCTCCAGAGCTGAGGAAGCTCATCCAGGCTCGAGTTTCGCAAGAAGCGTCCGATGGGAGTCACATGCAGATGCGGGTTCTGCAACAGGTGCGTGGCGACAGCAGGGGTATCGTTGTGCATGGTGCGGAACTTGGGCATCCTGAAGATCCGGTTGCCTTTGCCCACCCGGTCCGACCAGTACAATGCAGGACCCGCGGAGCCCCGCCGGACGAGCAAGGCAATCAACACGATCGGCACCGCCAGCACCACCGTGGCGCACACACCCAAGAGCAAATCGAACGCGCGCTTCATTTGCATCTCGCCGACAGCGTTCGCCCGACGTTCGTCTTCCTGGCTCACGAGCCCTTGATGCGCGGTAATTATATAGAAACAGCCCACCACGATCCATCGCGCGCAGCGTGCCCGGCGTAAGCCCGCGACAGCCGTCGCGGCTATCCATCAGTACGGCTGGACGAGTACCCGGCTTCCGGATGCGAAGATGACTTGCGATCCGGTGACCGCGCCGAGCTGCCGGGCTGTGTTTCCGCTCATCCACGCGGTTGCGCCGCTGGTCAAGGAGACGATGATGTTCAGTTCCGGCGAGTAGATCGACTCCGGCGTGACCACATTCATCGAGTAAATCTGCGGAATGGGCGGTTTGGCAATGACGCTGCCGGTGGGGCCGTAGATGACGGCGCCTGTGTAATTACCCTTCGAGTCGACCGTGGTCGCCAAGAGCCGGGTGTTGTCGAGCCATCCCACGGCCCATCCCGGAACCGCACTCGCCAGGACGGCGTTCTTGTAAATGTTCGCGCTGCCGGAGGAGTCCCTGCTCGTGGATGCCGCAATTAGCGTTCCGTCCGGCGATAGCTGTACTCCTTGAAACGCCGGATTGGTGGCGCACCAGATGGGAGTGCTGCCCGTGGTCGAAATCACTTCGTTGTTGCAACCGGGGGAGCTGGAAGCATAATTTTCGCCCAGCACGGTACCGGATCCCGACAACGAAATGCTCAGCGGCGCCTGACCGGTATTTGGAAAGCTGTTGATCACGTTGCCGGAGGGCAGCGCGTAGATGTTCACGACTTGACCGGGCTCATACTGGGCATCAACGGCATCCGACAATGCCGCCAGCACGCTTCCAGAGGTCGACAAGGCAACCTGCGAGCTCGAGAACGCAATGGTGCCCACCAACGCATCGCTGCTCGCGTCGTAATTGAAGATCTCACCCGACGCGGTCGCCACCGTGAGATACCCGGCGCCGCCCGCGATGCTCCAGGCATCGCCCAAGGTGAGGTAGCGCGGCTGTGTGGCGAGGCTCGCCCCGTCGAGCAACACGCCGTGCTGGTTGGCAGCGAACCATGCCGAGCTCGAGGTCGCACCGTAGGCGTACAGATAGGCGATGGGCGTCGTGTAGACGGCGCTCACCGGAGTCGCACCGGACAGATCGATCACGGTGATCTGCCCCGCTCCGCCCGCGGGAATGCCGATGGTGGTGCCCGACGGGAAATCGTGCGATTCGACATCGCCGATAGGGCTGCTGAATGCGGGAGTTGCACTGGACCCGACCTGATAGACCGTCAACTGCCTCGCCACATCGTAGGTCCAGAACCAGTTGCCTTCGCCGGCGAGGTTGTCGGTCGCGGATACCTGGGTGACATCCTGCTGAACGGCAGTGCTCGAATAGGTCCAGACCGTGGTCGACAACGTGGTCAGGAACCGGCCGCCATCCGAGAACCAGGAACTGAAGTTGCCCTGGAAGGCCGCACTTACGGACGAAGTGCCGGTCGCCGTGGCGATCGTCTCAATCACGGTTTTGCCGGCGGCTCCCAGGGCGACGCGCACCTGTCCGGGTGCAGAAAATGCAACCGCCGCCTGATAATCTCCCGGGTGCGAAAATAACAGCTGACCCGACGTGGTCCAGGCCATCAACGCCGTCGCGCTCCCAGCGCTGACATAGCTTCCATCGGACGCCAACTGGTACCAGGAGAACTGCCCCGGGATCGTCGCGAGCAAATGGCCATCCGAGGACGAACGCACCTCCAATCCGCCGGCTGCGACATCGATCATCGTGCCGCCCGCGAGGTCAACCGGCAAGTGCGTGAACCCCCCTTGGGCATTCTGCAGGCACAAGGCCGTGCCGCAGGCGCCATCGCCGCTCGCCAGTGCCGTTCCCGAGGCGATATCCTGCAGCAACCAATGTCCGGCGGAGTCCAGACTCAGCACGGCAGAGGCCGTGGGACGGATCAGCACGACCGGATCGGCGTGACCCAGCTCGAGCAGCGGCGCGGCCGCGACGGCAATGGTCAAATCGAACTGAGCCTGCCCGCCTGAATTCGCGGCGGTCACCACGTAGCTCGCCGGTGCGACCGCGACCGTCGGTATGCCCGAGATGACGCCGGTACTGGTACTGATGGCGAGCCCGGTGGGCAGCGCCGGGGCTACACTCCAGCTCACCACGGCGCCGCCGCTATGCGCCGGCGTGATGGCCTGGGCAGCAATGCCCGCGGTGAAGCCGTAGTAGGGGCTCGCGTAACTGACCGACGGAACCACGTCGTTGACGACCAGCGACACGCTCGCGGTGGCGCTGCCACCGGCATTTTCCGCGGTCACGGTGTAGGTTGTCTTCGGGGTAATGGCGGTCGGCGTACCCGAAATGACGCCGCTGCTCGAGTTGATGCTGAGTCCCGCCGGCAGCGCCGGGCTCACCGTGTAAGAGCTTATCTGTCCCGTTACCGTCGGCGTCAGCGCTTCAATGGGCTGCTGGATGACGAACGCAGGCGCCGAGGGATATCCGAGACCGGACGGAGCCATGGTCCCCGAGCCGCCGCCACCACAGGAGCCGAGCAGCACGGCGACCACCAGCAACATTCCCCGCACGCGCACTCCCCACACGCTCCCGTCCCGAGTCATTTTGACATCCTTGTGGTTGACATCCTCGTGGCCGTCTTCGATCCGCAAGGCGGCAGCGGGATCACTGGAATCGACTGCGGTCAGACTAGCACCCCGGGATCGATTTGGCGACCGCGCAGGAACCCCGTTGCCGGCGGAGGGCAGGTCTTTTCAGAGAGGCAGCACTCTGTTACGGTCCGGCGCGAAATGCTCATCGATCGGTTGCCCTGCCTGGGCCTGCGCTTCGTTGGTCTCTCCGCTCTGCTGCTGGCGGCCTCGGTTCGAGGCGATACCACGCCGGCGACCTGGAAGGTCGGGCCGCCGATTTTTACCTACAACAATTTCTCGATACCCAGCGGCATCCGTTCGAGCCTTGCGATCAAGTACGGATGGCCCGAGGAATACGATCCGACCACCTTGACCCCGTCGATCGCCGAGCAGGCGGTCTCCGCGGGATTCAACCTCGTGTGGATCAATGATCTATCGCAATTGTCCATTGCCGAGCGTTACGGCCTTCGGGCGCAATACATCATCAGCGGGCACCAGCCGCAGAATAATCTATTTTTCCCGCCGACCGCCGATTGGCCCAGCCCCTCCGACGCGCCGGCGATCAATGCACTGATCGATCGCTTCAAGAATTCACCTGCGGCGTACAGCTACTTCGTCATCGACGAGCCGGCGGCCAACCGATTCGATCATTTGGCGCAAATCGTTTCCTACCTCGGGCGTCGCGATCCGGCTCATCTGGCGTATATCAATCTGTTTCCGCCCGACGAGATCACAGCCGACCTCGGAACCGCGAACTATGCGGCCTACGTGGCGGATTTCATCCGCATCGTGCATCCCGCCATCTTGTCGTATGACAGCTACAATCTGTTCATCGGCAACGATCGAAGTTTGTTCCTGGGGAATTTACAGACGATCGCGCGCGCCGCCGCGCAGGCGGGCATCCCGTTCATGACCATCGTCCAAGGGGCGCAGTTCGGCCCGAAGTGGCGGCTTCCGAGCGCCGATGAGCTGCGATTTCTGACCAACGCCCCGCTCGCGTTCGGCGCGCAAGGCATCTCGTATTTCAACTTCTGGAGTCCCCTCGGACCCTCCGCCGGCGGCATCGCTCCACATCCGGACGGGACACCAACGGCGGTGTATGCGGCGCTGAGCAGCCTCGCGCCGCGATTCAAGGCCGTAGCCGGGCGCCTCGCCGAGCTGCATCTGCAGTGGATCGGCACCTATTTGAAGGGCTATCTTGGCTTCGCCATGCCCCGCTATATGACCCAGCCGCCCGGCAATGCGGCCTTCGACGTCGCGAACGTCTCCAACACGGCACCGTACTTCGATGGATCGCCCCTCAAGGGAGTGTTGCTCGGATACTTCGGCTCCGGCTGTGCCGCGCCGGCGTGTGCCACCCACGTGTTCGTGCAAAACATCGACTACACGTCGGGCAAGGCCTATCGCATCACGGGACCGGGTCCGTTGTCGGTTTTCGATCCCGCCACGGGTGCATGGATCCCCACGGGGCATGACTACGCGGACGTGAGACTCGAGGCGGGCGGGGGGGCGCTGATCGGGTTGGCCGGGCACTAAGGCCGGGTGGAACTACCGGCCGGGCGGAACTACCGGCCGGGCGAGTCATGGAGCTCCTCGACTGCGGCACACCGATCAGCGCGCAGAGCGGTACCATTGCACCGTGCGAGCGAGACTTTCATCGACGCTCAGGGGCGGCGTCCATTCGAGCTCGCGGCACGTCGGAGCCATGTCGACGGCCAAGGACCCGCACAGCCGGTCCAGTTCGGCCTTTTTGCCCGTCAGAGCGCCTATCAGCTTGAGCACACTGACGGGAACGGGAATGCATCTGACCCTCTTGCCCATGGCGTGCCCGAGGCGCCGAATCAGATCGGGCGTCGACAAGTCCTCGCCGTCGGACACCATCCACGTTCGATTCGACGCCAGCGGATGCTCGAGTGCTCGTGTCAGGAAGTCGCATAAATTCCAGATGCTGACCAGGCTGCGGCGATTATCGATCGCTCCGAGCGGCAGAGGCCATCCGCTGTCGACCATGCGCATCAGCCTGAGAAAATTGGCTCGCACGCCCGGGCCGTAGACCAGCGGCGGACGCACGATCACCGCATCCATCGCGCTGCTCGCGGCGATTCGCCTGACGTGCATCTCCGCCGACCATTTGGATTTGCCGTAGTCGTCCAGGGGATGCGGCTCGTCGGACGAGGTGTAGGCGCCATCCGGGGTCGCTTCACCGTTCACCTTCACGCTGCTCAGATACAAGAACCGGCGCACGCCGGCTCGCGCCGATTCATCGGCCAGCCGGCGCGTTCCCTCGGCGTTGGTCTCGACATATGACGCTGCGGCGGAATCGTGCAGGATATGCGCGCGGGCCGCGAGGTGAACCACCATGCTCACCCCCGCCAATGCCTCCTTCCAGTCGGTCGCCGCGCCGATATCCCCGACCGGCACCTTCTCCGAAATCCAATCGGGCAGGGAGCGTTCCAGGTGCAACGACGCGCGCACCCGATATCCGCAATTCGAGAGCGTCTCGCACAAGGCGCGCCCTACAAACCCCGTTGCACCGGTCACCAATACCCGCCTCATGGCGCGCTCTGGGGACGTCCCGTCCCGGCGCCGGGCGCCTGCTGCAGCAATCTTCGATACTCATCCAGCAGCAAAGGAACTATCGCATCCTGCGAGAAATACTGGAGCGCCCGTTCCCTGGCTGCCGCGCCGAGGCGCCGGCGCAACCCCTCATCCGTCAACAGCCGCACGATGGCCTCGGCCATGGCGCGCGGATCCCTGACCGGCACCAGCAGACCGGTCTCGCCGTCGACGATCGCGTCGACCGTCGCCGAGATTCGGGTGCCGACCGCCGGGACCGCGCTGCACGCCGATTCGAGCACGTTGTACCCCCAGCCCTCGTGCCAGCTGGGCTGCACCAGCAGCGACATGGTCGAATACCACGCCGGCATCTCGTGGCTGAAGCCCAAGTACTTGACGTGAAGCCGGGGCTGCGCAGCGGCCTCCTCGACGAGAGCGTACATCCGCGGCTCGCCGAGTCCTCCAAAAATGCAAAGACAGGTATTTGCCAGGATGTCGGGGGGCAGGAGGCGCCACGCCTCGAGAATGGTTTCGATGCCCTTATGCGGCACGATTCGACCCACGAAGCCGCAGAGCCTGAACGATTCGGGAATCTGCTGGGATTTTCGCAATTCGGCGCCCCGGGCCGCATTGCGCCGCGGATCAAACCTCGCGGCATCGATGCCGCTGATCGTGCCAGGGCCGAGAACGGCGGCTTTTTCACGCGGACAAACGCCGAGTGCGACCGCATCCTGCATGTTGGATCGAGCGACGTAGAGGACACGCGTCGACAATCGGCAGGCGACCGATTCGATGAATCGGAAGGCCGCGCGTCGCATGCCCTTGGCACTCAGCAGTACCATGCCGTGATTGTGGTAGATCCGGACCGGAACGCGGGCCCACCAGCCGGCGATGGCGGCGATGAAGCCGGCTTTCGTGCAATGCGCATCGACGATGTCCGGCCGCAGCTTGCGCAATTCGCGTATGAGTCGGAACAGGGCGCTCAGATCCGAGATCGGTGCGATGCCTTGCCGGATGGCGACGGGAATCAGGCGGATACCGCCGGCCTGTGCCGCATGGCGCGAATCCGCGTCGTCATAAGCCACCAGCACCACATCGAAGCCCGCCGCACGCTGACGTCTGAAGTGTTCGATCAGGAAAAGCCGCGGCACGATGCCGATGGTGCAGACGTGAACTACGACGCCCCGGCTGTTCGCGGGCGGCGAACCCGCCGTCCGGTTCACGCCGGTCCTTTGCGCAGAATCGCCTCGTGCAGGGATCTCATGCGCGCATTCGAGCCCTTGAGAACTCGCAGCAGCAACAGCAGCAGCTGGGGAATCAGCGCGCAGCCGAGGAGCAGCTGGACGCGGAACAGTTCCGTGGCAGCGCCGGCCCAATCGGCATAGCTCACGCCGGAACAGCCGATGCGGCCGGCAAGGAACTCACCCTCATAACGGGTCGCTCCACCCTTGCAGGCTCGAAGCACGAACAGGGAATCCGCGGCGATCGGGAATTTTTTCGAATACCAGCCGAATTTGGCGTGCAAATCCCTGCGGAACGCCGTACCGATCGAGTGATTCGCAATGAATGCCTTCTCGCCGACCACCCAGGAAGGCAGGCGCTTGATCTTGAACACGTGCCTGCCGTACAGCACGTTCGCCGCGACGACATCGGCGCGATGCTGCTCTATGGCGCGGCGGAAATTCGCGATCGCGTCGCTCGCGAACCGGTCATCCGCGCCCGCCACGATGTAGTAGCGGCCGGATGCGGAATTGAGCGCTCGATTCAGCGCATCGTAGATGCCGAAGTCCGGCTGCGAACTGATCACCATCCGGATGTCGGAGATGGCGCGCAGCAATTCGAGGGTACGGTCCGAGGAGGCACCATCCGCAACCACCCATTCGAAATCTCGATCCGACTGGGCGCGCAGGCTGTCGATGAGATTCGGCAGCTCGACGGCACAGTCATGCGTCGCCGTGACGACGCTGATGGTGACGGGATCCCGCTCGGCGCTATCCAAGTGGCCTCGGTCGATGAGTGACGCTGCCGCGGGTCGGCAAATCTGCACTCGGCTGCGCCGCCGGAAGCGGCCCGGATCTTACGCCGGAAGCGCGTACTTCTGCTGCAGAGCGGTCATGATCGTGGATAATTGCGCGTCGGCGACGTACCCAGGGTAAAAGGACATTTCCGCAATTTGGCATGTCAGATGATTGATTTCGGAATCGCTGCAGAGCACGTCGATGTAGCTCGGGCTGGTGGGAGTCAGGGCGCCCGGAAGAGTGATGTTCAAACTCACCGAGTTGACCTGAAGCGTGGCGTTCGGATTCTGTCCGTACCAAACCCGCAGACTCAGAATCCCCCACTCCGGCGCATTCGCGGCTCCGAACGCGATGCCTTGAGTCTGCGCAGTCAGCACCGGCACATTGTATTCCACGCCGTTGGTTTCGACGATGGCCCTGACCCCCCCCTGGGTCGGATTGAAGACGATGGCAAGACGCGACGCCTGGTCAGGCGTGTGGGTGATGAAAAGAAAGGCGGCGTCGTAAATGATGGAGGTGTCCGGCCGGATCACGAACACCGCCGAAAAGCCGTCGAGCGACTGGTCGAGAGAGCCGCCCGGCGTCCAAATGAGAGTCTGGCTGTGCGGGGCCGAGAATGAAACCGCGGGCAGGCCGTTGACGGCGTTCAGTTTCAGCGTCGGAGGCGTGTGGGTCCAGACCCCCTTGATGTCCGCAATCGTCGGCTGAAATTGCAGGCTGTAGGAATTGTCCGTGCGATCCGCCCATTGCAGCACGTTCGCCCCGTCCGCAAGACCGGCGGTGACGAGATCGGCTGCATCCAGCCAACAACGGGGCTGGTAGTTGGTGGACGTCGGTTGAACAGCGAGAGATTGGGTCGCAGGGGAATTCAAGGAGGCACTCGAGACGGACTGCGCGGCGGCGCCGCTCGAACAGCCGCTTTGCGAGACCACGCCGGCGACGGTGACGCCTGCGAACAACGCGGAAGAGCCATTGATGAATTCACGACGCGTGGTCGTCGCCATCTTAGACGAACCTGTTCGACTGGTACCCAAGGTAGACCCCATAGCTGCAGTTCGTGCCCGAGGCTGTCTCGTCCCGGGCGTGTGAGCGGTGAGGCATTTCTGCCACCACCTCCCTCCGCCATCCATGGTGCTAACGTCCTCTCGCGCCAACGGTTGACCGTGCTTGACATATCCCTGCACGCCCGCACGAAGTATCGCGGGCGAACCGGGTCAAAGCCGTCATCATTCAGGCGTTCCCCGGAAGAATATAGCATCGACCTGCAGCATGCGTCCCGTCATCGGCTCTGCAAAAGTCGGTGCAATACCCCAGAGATCGAAGCCCATGCCTTGCATGTCTTTTATCATTTCCGGCATCAGCTTCTGGCCACTATACAATGGGATCAGCGACAGTTCGAGTTGAACGCCGACGACCCGGTTGAGCATTTTCGGCGCTCCCATCAATACCTGACTCTCGTAGCCCTGCGTGTCGATTTTCAGCAGTGCACGGGAGTCTTCCCTGAAATAGCCGAGCGCCAGGGAATCGAGGGTGGCCATGCGCACCGTTTCGGTACCGCAATAGAGCGAATCCGGGGCGGCGTTGGCGTGAACCTCCAGCATGGGCAGGATGGAACTGCTGACCGAGTTGCGCGCAACGTTGATCTTGATGATCCCGGATTTCTCGCCCAGCGCCGCGCGCGGCGCCACTTCCCACAGTTCGTCCCCGGCCGCCCTGCGGCTCAGCACGTCGTGGGGCGTCGACATCGCCTCGAATGAAACGATTCGACCGCGGTATCCGACATGCCAGCGCAGTTCCCTGCCGAACTGCCCGGTATTGGCCCCCACGTCGAATACGAGATTGACGTGATGCGCGGCCAACATCGCGCGCAGCTGCGCGGCCGGCGAGCTCGCCGGGTGAAACCTGCGCACTTCGAGCCCCAACGCTCGAGCCAGACGCTTGGCAACGTCGTTGAACATCAAAGGCCTCTCGTATTACATATTGTAGCGGGCATGCGCACGCGTCATCGGGTGACGAGCAGCTTCAGCACGCCCATGAAGGGGTCCAGCGCATGTCCATAAGCCAGGAAATACATCGGGCCGGATTGCTCGAGGGTCGGACTATAGAGACGGTTTGCACCGGTATAGAAGATGAGCAGCAGCAGCGGCAGGTGCCATCGCGAAGAGAAGTTCATGAAATAGCACCGGTAGAAATAAATGCCGAGAAATGGCAGCGCCGACATCAACAGCCGATCGTAAATGCCGTTCGATGCCGGCAGACCCATGACGATCGTGAAAACCGACATGCACAGAATGAGCAGCAGATGGTTGGTGTCGTCGCTCTTCAATAGATAAAACGCGCCGAGCATGGGCACGACATACAGTCCGATCAGCAGATACACCCGCGCGACATTCGCATCGGTGCCTTCGAAATAGCTCATGATTCTCGCAAGACCCAGCGAATCGAGGTAGGCGACGGCCGCCGACGAAAGCAACGGCACGATGCCGAGGATGACGAGCAACGCGACCGAGAACTTCAGCTTGTTGTCGAAACCCCGGTTGGCTTTGATCAATCTGAATGTCAGGAACCCCATCAAGAAGAACAGCGACGACAAATGCACCAGCGGGCTCAGGTAGATGAACCACTTGCCGATCCGCATGCCGCGCACCGTATACAGGCCGATCCCCGCCAGCAGCACGCTGAAGGCCATCTGCTGCCTCCAGATGTGCGAGATCGCGTCGATCGATATCGGCGTCAGAAAGAAGTACACCAGTACCAGCGGCACCAGATATCGTGTGGAGAACGTCGACAACGCCAGGAACACCGCCAGGAATATGGCCAGGTAGTGCAGGAACACGAAGCTGGCGTCGGAGACGTCGAAGAGATTCGCCAGCGCCCAAACTGGAATGCTCCACAACAGTTCATGGCCGTTCGGTGACTCGAGGAAGAAATCCCAGAGCCCCGCGAGGTTGAGCCCATAGGTCTCCTTGTAGGTTTCGATGTAGTCGGGTACATCGTCCGTGGACCCCAGGTACCATTCGATTCCAAGGTCTCTGGAAAAAAAGAACAGCGCAAAGGACAGTGACGCCACCACGACGAACACCAGCGGCGGAATGCGTCGAAAGACCGCGATCAGCGCGAGCACCAGCAGCGCGAGAAAAGGATTCAGCGCCAGAAACAGCAGTACGCTGAGCAGACTGAGCACGATCGCGTCGCCGCCACCCACCGCAATCGATGCGCGCGGCACGGAATCCCGGTCGGACGTGATTGGGGCGGGAATCAAGAGCAGTCTCGCCGTCCGGCATCGTCCGCGAGTGTCGCGGCGCCGGCGCCCGCCCGGGCCGGCTTGACGGCATCGATTACGATGGAGGTGTAGGCCAGGCGCTGCGGAGAGTTTCTCTCGTCAAAGCGCATCGAGCGGCGGATCATGCCGTCCGCGGGATTCCACTCGGAGAAGCGAAAACTGCCGCTGCGATCGTAATACTCGTACAAGCGCACGCTGAAGCCCGCCCGAGCGAACACGTTGCAAAACGAGGCATGGTCGTACAGCACTTTGTGATCGGCGGCGCCCGGACCGTGCCCGCCGGGCCTCACCTGTTCGATGTAAGCCGGGTCCGGGTGCAGGCCATCCGGCACGGCGGCTCGAAGGTATCCGCCCGGCTTGAGGAAGCGATAACAGGTCTTCGCGGACCGGATCGCATCCTCCGGCGACAAATGCTCCCACACGTGCTCCGCCAGAATGGCGTCGAGCGAGTCCGGCTCGAAGTAGCGGAACCACGACTCCTCCTGCAGCAAGTCGATGACTTCGCGATCGGTCGGCACCCAGCCGTCGGGGGCGGTGCCCGAGGATCCGATGACGATCTTGCGGCCATGCGAGCGGGCAAGCGCGCGCAGCGTCCTTTTCTGATCGGCAATCCGCCGGCCGTGACGCAAATGGCGGAACACCGCCTTCATCGACCGAAGCAGCCGCGACTCCCCGGAATTCATGCGAAAATCGACCTCACGCTCGCGATGACGTCGTCCACGTCCCGGTCGCTGAGATTTGCCGAGATCGGAATGCTCACCGTCGAGCGGCCCACCCGCATGGCATGGGGATAGTCCTCGGGCTTCCACCCGAAGGTCTTCTGGTAATAGGGGTGTTCCGGAATGCTCAAATAGTGCACTCCCACCCCGATATTGTTCGCAGTCATCGCATCGATGAAGAAATCGCGCGTGAGCCCGCTGCGCTCCCTGTCGATCTGCAGGGTGAACAGATGGTAGCCGTGCCGCGTGTCCGCCTCGGGGACGGCCGGCAAGCCGACCGGCAGATCGGCGAGCTCGGACATATAACGCTTCCAGATCTGCTCACGGCGCTTCCAGCACGCCTCCACCCTGCGCAGCTGATGCAGCCCGATCGCAGCCTGCAGGTCCATCATGTTGTATTTGAAGCCGCATTCGATCACTTGGTAATGCTTATAGCCGTCATCTCCGAAGCGCTTCCAGGCATCCTTGCTCATGCCGTGCAGACCCAGGATCTTTATGCGCGCCGCATCCTCGCCGTTGCGCGTGAGCACCATGCCGCCCTCTCCGGTCACGATGTTCTTCGTCACGTAGAAGCTGAAGCAGCCGAATTCACCAATCGTGCCGGCCTTCAGGCCGCGATATTCGGTTTCGATGGCGTGCGCGCAGTCTTCGATGATCTTGACGCCCGATTCCCCCGCCAGCTTCACGAGGGAAGCCATATCGCAGCTGCGGCCGGCAAAATGCACGGGCAGGATCGCCCGTGTTCTGGGAGTCATCTTGCCTTTGACCTCGCGCGGATCGATGTTCATCGTGACGGGATCGATGTCCGCCAGCACCGGCGTACCGCCTGCATGCAAGATGGCATTGACGGTCGCACAAAACGTCATCGGCGTCGTGATCACCTCGTCGCCGGCCGTGATCCCGGCCGCCAGCATGCTCAGATGAAGCGCCGCGGTGCAGGAGTGCAGCGCCACGGCATGCTCCGCGTCCTTGTAACGCTTGAAGTCCGCCTCGAACTGCGCAACCTTCGGCCCGGACCCGAGCCAACCGGATCTCATCGTCGCCACGACTTCGGCGATTTCATCCTCTTCGATGAGGGGACGTCCGAAAACGAGGAAGTCCTGTTTGCTGCGGATGGGAGTCTTCATATTCATGCACGAACCTCGTGAGCGTTGCGGCCGGCGTCATGGCGCGGCGCCGATGCCCGGAAATAGAAGGAAACGGCGGATCCTTCGTTGACCTGCCGGATGGCAACGATTTCAAAATAGCGCTGGAGGAATCGTTCGATCGAAGCGCTATCCTCGAACTCGGTCTTGTGGTCCACCCAGCCGTTGGCTCTGGGGAGCATGCCGCGCAGGACCATCCCGGCTTTCCCTGCCGCGATGATCTTCTCGATGATCAGACGGATCTCTTCCTCCCGGAAGTAACAGATGGCCGCGTTCCAAACCACGAAATCATAACCCGCCGACGGCAGTGGCTCGCGCACGATGTCGATCTGGTGATAGGCGATCCGGGGGGCCGCGAACTGCCGCCGCGCGTACGCCAGGGCATTCGCATCGTAGTCCACCGCGTCGATCGCACCGGCGATATCCGAGAAAAACAGGAAGCTGTAGCTCCCGTCGCCGCAGCACAGGTCGAGCACCTTGCATCCCTCGAACATCTCCTCCCGCGCATAGACGCCTCTGGCGGTGAACGACCATCGGGAGGGATCGGACGGCCAGCGGCTGAGATCGATTTTGTGCTTGAAGAATCGCGGCCGCCCACGCACTTCCATCCGCCAGTCCCGCACGAACAAACCGCGCGCCACCGCGGAACTGAGGCCTTGCGACAAGCGCAGCATCCCGTCGAACGGCATGCTGCCGAGGGGCAGCAGCTTCGATGCACGCACGAGCCATGCCTTCAGGGTGGTCCGCGCCATCATCCGGAACTGCCGTGCGCTTCATCGGTAAAATACGCGTCCGGATAGACATTGTATCTTCCCCGCAGCGTGCGCTTGAGCCGCGACAGATAGGCGGAGATGACGCCGGCGGACGGCCGCGCGAACACCTCGCGCAGGGTGCACGCCGCGGGATACTCGCGGCGGTAGGAAAAGGCGGGATCGATGTCGCGCACGGCACGCTCGGCCCGCCTGATTGCCGACACGTACGGCGCGTAGAAACAATCCACGACCTGCCTCGTCATGGGGTATCCCCCCAATTCATGCGCGCCGCCGCTGAGTCTCCCGTATTGGTGATAGTGATAGAAAACGACTGGAACGCCGTCGACCCGCGGCACGGGCCCATCGGCACGCAAATCATAACCACGTATATTCCAGGGGGCGACTCCGGCACCGCGATGCTCGATCACCGCGACGCAATCGAACCTCGCCGGCCAATCGTCGAGGCACGTCTGTCCCGGATAGCGCTGCGGCGCGCTGCGATCATACTCGAAGCAGGATTCCTTCCAGTCGGCGAGAACGCGTGCCGCCGCTGCGTCGTTGCGGAACGCGTTGAACTGGACGCAGAATCGGCCGGCGGCGGCGGCGTTGTCGAACTCGGGAGAATAGTTGTGCGGCACGATGGACACCGACCTGTCGCCGATTTCCTCGAACAGCACCTGCGGATCCGAGAAAAACATCGAATCGGCCTCGAGGTAGGTCACCATGTCCGGCGCGAATCGGTCGAGAACGAAGCGGCAAACGAGCGGCTGACAAACCCAGCAAAACTGTCCGTGCGTGGTGCGCTCACGCACCGCCGCGACTTCCGGGGTCATCAACTCCCCGACGGCGATCGGTATCAGAGTTTCCGCGTTCATCTTCGCAAGCAGGGAATAGGCCGTGTCATCCATGCACAGCGCGTAGAGCTTGAATTCACCGGCATGCCGGATCAACGAGCGGTGAAGTGCAACGCCCTGATAAAGGTAGTTCCGGTCAAACAGCGTGCAGAAAGTGCGGATCGCCATTCAGCCTCCCACCATCCGGCGCAACCGGCCGAGCGCGCGGCTCGCGAGGCTCCGCCGCGTGCTGCGATGGTAGCGGATGAGGGCCGCGCGCGCGGCGGCCGACTCCTGCAGCGCGATGCGGCGCACGTCGACCGGAACCGGGGAGATATCCACGCCGTAGGCCGCCGACTCCGCGCAGTGCGTTCCGCTGCCGTCGAACCCGATGTTGCGTACCAGGCTTCTCCCCGGAGACAACTGCAGCCGGCCGTCAAGAAACATGGCGGCATGCCAGCGGATCGCCCACGAATCGATCTTGCCGGCAATCTGCATCTCCAGCATCCTCGTGTAGGCGATCGCACCGTCCAGATCGAACGCATGCGTCAGATGTCGCTGCCGAAGCTGCGCCAGGAGCTTGCGCCCGTCCGGCTCGAAAGATTGCCATGCGCGCGACCATGTCGCCCAGCCCCAACAGGAAGCCCCGCGCAAGAAGAAGGTTTCCGGGAGTTCCCGATCCGCGGGATACCAGTAGCCGTGAACGCTCCCGACCATCGCATCGTGTTCGTACATCCTCAGCGCCTCGTTCATGAACTTGAGAAAGTGTGGCGCCGTGATGAGATCGTCCTCGAGCACGATTGCCCGTCCGAACTCGCCGCACACCGCGGTCACGCCGCCGATGATGGATTCGGCCAGTCCCAGATTCGCCTCGCGCGGGATGATTCTGAGCGACCTGAATCCGGTCACGGATCGCGCGTAGTCGCGCACCTCGGCCACGGCCGGCGCAGCGGCTGCGTCACGCGGCCCGTCGGCAAACACGATCAGGTCGCTTTGCGCTGCCAGCTCGTTCCGGCGCAGCGCCTCGATCGTCTGCCGCGTGTGCCAGGGACGGTTGTAGACGAACAGCGCAATCGGGGCGTGGTCCCGGCTCATGGGGCGTGGTCCCGGCTCATGGGACGTGGTCCCGGCTCATGGGATGTTGCCCAATTCCGTCAGCGAGCGCACATAGCGGCGAAACGCGGGCAGCGCTTCGATGGCATCCAGCGATCGCAGCAGCTCGTCGCCGGCACACGAAGAGTCCGCGGCCGCCTTGCGGTAATCGGCAACGGCGTCCCGGAGCCGCTGCTCGTCCGGATCCAAATTCAGATTGTGCATGTAGAAGAATGCCAGGCTTTGGCGGCGCATCTGCGCCTTGTCGACCTCGATGTTCCGGTACCCCCGCAGCAGGTCGGCGTATTGCTCCCGGGTACCGGCAGTTTTGCAAAAATCGAAGCTCACGTGCGGATGATGTCCGCAGGCGATGCTCGGAATTCCAAGATATGCCATCTCATGCGCGACCGTTCCGTACACCGTCACCGCGCAGGCCATTCCCGCCTCGACCAGCTGCAAATTGGTGACTTCGGGCGAGATGATGGAAATCGTCGGATAGCGGCGCCTCAACTGTTCGAACACAGGCCCGTTCAAGCTGATTTGGTTCGGATGCGGCTTGAGCACGAAACGGATGTCTGCGTCGCGCAGTGTTTCGATGGTGAAGCAGATCCACTGCCAGAAATCGCTGAACACCAGGTCGCGATACACATGCGGGCTGTCGAAGAAGTCATGCAGAAAAACCACCACGGCGCCCCGAACGTCCGGAACCGGCTCGGCGGACCGCGCGTAGGCGGATTTCCGCATGTAGCCGGAGGTGGCATCGATCGCGCCCGCGATGCGCGCCGCGAGCGCCTGTTCCGCCTCCCCGAGCCGGGCCTGCTGATTGGGGAGGCGGGCGAATTCCTCGGCATAGGCGTCCGGATTCTTCGTGTGAACCCAGTCCTGGAGCGTCAGTTGCTTGGCAAATTCCTGGTAGTTGCTGAATGAATGCACCCTCACTCCGCTTTGCAACGCAACGCGCACCGCGATGCCATGCTGGATGTAAGTGCTGTACGAGGTCAGATACAGGAACGGCTTGACGCGGCGAAAGTATCGTCTGGCACGGCGGATCTGCCGGTACGCATTCCAAATGGTGAGCCACAGGTAGGGGTCCTTCAGCTCGACCGTGGGCGCCGGCTTGAAGCGCAGATACGAATCGTTGATCAGATCGCCGGCCGGCACGCCGGCTATCGCGAGCGCGTTGAGCACCTCCCTCGATCGAAGCCTGCGCCATGACCGAAAGGCGCGCCACAGATCGATCGCATCCCCGAGCGGATGGCGCAATCCACCGCCCCGATATCCGATCCGGTCGCAATAGGCGCCGTACATGCCGGTCCACTTCACCGTCGACAGCCAATCGATCAGGCGCACCTGGATGAACCGGGGAATGGATTTCGACTCCCCGACGCGCGGGCTGTTCATGACGAACTGTTCCGTCCGCGGCGCGCGCAGGGCGCGCACCGTCCGGATGATCAGCCCGAACAGCCCGAAATAGTACGGGTCTTCCACGCTCTGCACGAGCATGACGGTGCGGCTGTCCGTCGTCCCGCCGGCGGTCTGCGCGGCGAAATAACCATACAGCGCGCTCTCGCGTGCACTGCGCAGCAGCAGCGTGCGCCACTTCGAGGTGATCACTGCCAGTGTTCTGTTGTGCAAATAACTAGACAGGAAGAGGAGCGGATTTGTGGCCACTGCGAACCGTGCGGTCGGGCTTGATTTCCTCCAGCCGACGGCCGACGCCCTCGAGTTTTTCAAGAATCTCCTCGGCTCGAGCCCGCCAGAAAAACGGCTGCGGATTACGATTCCATTGTCGGATGAGCGCCGTGCTTCTCAGATTGCCTCCGCATCAACTGTCTACACTCTTTTCCACAACTAGCACTGTCGATTGGTTCGAGGGATTGCACTGCAGATCCATAATCTCATTACGTATTAACGGTAATCTCAGTTCAGAAATGGATTTCAACAAGATTCGGGTGTGATCGGACACAATCAAATAGAGTTTCTGCATGACAGTGCCATTTTCAAAAACCGGCTCCAACATGATCATGCGCCAACCACAGATTCTGTACATCTCACGCAGAGCGGCCTTTGCGTCATAGGCAATTTGCTCCAAACAAAACATGCTGTAGACGAGGTCAAATTGGTTGTCTGGAAAGGATGTCCTTTCCGTGATGGAAGCAACCGACAGGTGCGCATCGTCGAGTCCCGATTTGAAATAGTTTTGCGCGACTTTAATGCGGTTGTCGGAAATATCCAATCCGTGCACCTCAACGTGATCGCCGTATTTCCTGATAATTTCAAATATGTTTATGCAATTTCCACAGCCGATTTCCAAGATCCGAGCCTTGTCCTTGCGCAATAGAATCGCATCGATTTCGCGAAACACGTAATTCAAATGAATCATGCGTTCCTGCTGGAACGACATCATGGTCGGTTCTTGGTTCATGAGCATTATGCTGGACGACCCATAGTAGTCTCTTATTTCCTTGTCGTCGTATCGCTGATATATGTCCTTGCTGTCATCCGTGGTTTTCAAGAACGACTGTCCGTCCTTGAGCGACCCGACGAACTGCGTGAACAGGGAAAGCAATCTTTGCTTCATCCAAACACTTCGATGAAAACCGAGAACGCATCCCGCGATTAAGACCAAAAATCGAAGAAGATTCGCGTAGAGCCGAATTCGGCTAAGAAGATTTCTCATTATTTGAATCATGACACGCCTCAGCGCGAACCGTTATTTGCGCAACAGAACACTACGCGTCGGCAAACGATCGTTCGCCGTGCACTTCAATTCCAGACCGTGTTCGGATTTTGCACGGCCTCGACGATCGAGCTCACGACCTTGCGGGCATTCGCGGCGGAATCGTAATTTGGAACGAGGCAGGCATAGTCTCCATCCACGACGCCTGCACCTGCGCGGCTCATCAGCCGGTGAAAGGCGTCCTCCAGATCCTCGAATCGGAGCTCCCGATTCGTCGCGTCGAGAAAAGCCTGGAAATCGAGGTCCTCGGCGAATGTGTACACTCCGGGCAATCCCGAAAACCAGGCCTTCCCGAAAACCAGGCACTTTTTCCCCCCCTTGACCGCCTCCCAGCAGGCCGTCCCGGAAATCGTCGTCACGAATCGCGCCTTTCTCATCAGCTTGTAGGTCGAGTACGTGCTCGGCACCAGACGCACGTTCGTCAATCCCATGAGCCTTCGGAAGAACAACTCGCGGCGTTGGAAATAGGTCTGCTTCGGATTCTCCTTCACCAAGATCAGCCATTCATCCCCGAGCATCGAGCTCAGCAGCTCGATGGCGTAGAGTTGATCCTGATACACGCCTCCCAGCGTACTGGTGGTCAGTTCTGGCTGAAGATGCAGCGGAAAATAGACGAGTTGCACGTGCGTCTCGAGCAGCGTATCCACGCTCGCAATCGTCAGCGCGTGCGCGCGCATCTGCCGCCGGTAGGTGTTCTGCAGCCTTGCGCCGCTGTTCTTGACGAACGCGCGGTTCATTCCCTGCTTCAACGCCCTCCAGGGATTCCTGACCGTGCGCATCGGCCCGGTCAGCAGCGCCGCACAGGATTTGATCGCCCGGGCACGCACGCTCGGCTTTTGTGGGATTTCGGGCTGGATCAACCCCTGCATGTTCACTGACAGCTGCTGGAAGCCGCGCTCCAGGGGAATGCTCACTCCGTCGGACATTCCTCGTGTCGTGGCGAATCGGCCCAGATCTTCGATCGACGTCATCAGGTAGAACTTGTCCGCGAACAACGTCTGATAACAGATCAGGGTGCGGATGCCGGCGTCTTTTGCGATGTTGTAGAGGACGTAGTCCGGCCCTTCGTGCGGCATGTTTGCAAACAGTACGAAATCGATGGCGCGCGATTTGAGCAAACGGGAGAAATAATGGTAGGTCAGCGAGAACTCGTTCGTGACCTCATGCAGGTCGGCAAAGTGCAGACCTCTCCTCGCGATCATGACGTGGTAGGTGTTGAAGTGGCTTCGATGGAAGTGCGCATAGCGCGCGAGCGTCGCGCGCTCTTTCTCCACCGCTGGTACGTTGCCGAGCAAAAAATCCCAGATGTTTGCCGAGCCCTCCTGGTCGCTGATCCATTCGCGAACTTCGAGATCTCGCCGGCCCATCTCCTTGACGATTTCCCCCCCGTCCGCGCCGCAAAACCCCCAAACCAGAACGTTCAAATTGACCTCAGCAAGTTTCGCGCTTCAACAGTTCAGGATTTACGGGCTCCAACCCGCAACCCTCTCGAGTCAAGGAAAAAGCGCATCGAGGCTCGCGAGCGTCTGTATGCGGGACGCGGGACCCAATTCCCCCTCGATGACACATGGAGTACGAAAGCGTCCAGCCGCAGATGATGTTGCGAAGCGCGCCGTCATCATACCAGGTCGCATGCATGTCGCCCCTCATGCGTGCATTCCGCAAAACGAGCCGTCGTTGAAATACGTGAACAGAATCGGTTTGGCATTGTTGGTCGGCAGTCCCCGTGCCGCTACCGAGAACATCCCCTGCGTCAGCCCCATCTCCGGCAGATCCCAGACCAATCTCCTGGATCCCATGGGCGGGATGCATCCGTCCCTCACGCCCAGGTGCTGCGCACGATCCTCCGCCCGGACGAGATACAGGCCCGAGTCGACCGGCTGCGACGTCGGGTTCACCTGAACCGCGGCCAGTTTGCGGATCTTTCCCGCATCGAGAAGATAGCCGGATTGCCAGCGCATGTTCTCCCCGCGGGCCGCATCGACGAGCGTCTGCGGATGCACGAGTGCAAAGGATGATTGCGCGCGATCGGAATAGAGCGCGTAAAAATGCGAAGTCACCAGCCCGAGATGCTTGTAGGCGAACGTCAGCGGATTGGCGGTGCGTATCCGCGCGGTAAACATGCCGAGTTCCGGCAGATTCGGACCGAACAGCTCACTCGGCCGGACCTCGAGCGATCCGAATGGCGCGATCCTCAGCGAATCGTGCTTGACGCGCCGGCCGTCGGCGGCATACAGCGCCACGTCGTAGACACAGGGATGCGCCGTGCGGGGCGAATAGAGCGACGGGAAGTTGACCAGCGTATAGCGCGTCTCGAATTCGCCGCCCAGATAGGCCTGCACCACCGGAGCTGCGGCCCTCAGCCGGCCCGGCAGATGGTGCTGAAGGGAGTGCTTCAGCGGCCGAAGCACATCTTTCGCATTTGACCAGACCGAGCTCATGAGCGGCTCCCGGAGGCGGCATCCGCGAACAGAAACGCCTCTTTCCTCACACGGGCAAAATCGCCGTTCATGTAATAGTGGGGCGACAAGGAGTGTTCGAGGGCCAGGGCGCGGGTGCGGCGATTGCGAAGGAAGGTCAGAATTGCGCACATACCCGTTTCCCCCCGGGCCACCACCGTCAGCATGTTCAACGCATCGCTCAATTCGAGCCGGCCGCCGAGCGCTTCCTTCACGTCGATCACATGGCTGGCGTTCTGGACGAGATCCAAATCGAGTCCATGAATCTTGGCGCCGCTCTGTGCCAGGAAGTCGATTTGCCACCGGCTGCCGCCGGAACGGCCGCCGGAGTACCCACCGAGGTTCGCCAGGGCGATGAACGTGTCGACGTCGTCGCTGATCCACACTTTCGGCGCCATCAGCAGGATCGAGTTCGCCTTCGGCGTGCCGCCCGGAATGGGCATCTGATCGTAGAGCAGCGAGGTACTGCGCCCGTCATGCCCGCCGGCGTAGGTGACCTGGTGCTCCTGCGCGAAGTAGCCGTCGGCCTGGCCGCGTCGGCAATGTGCCAGCAGCAGGAACTCGCGCGTCGCATCGCCCAGCGGCGGACACGTCCGCGCCGAGACCTCGGCGAAGCCGTCGGCTGGAATGGTCGCAAAATCGCCGCATTCGTACTCGAGCACTCCCGCGTGGAAGACCCGCAGCCCGACGCGCATGTCCGATTCGCCGGCCGCGACCTCGCCTTCGCGATCGCTGCGCGCCGTATTGCGCAGCAGTGCCGTCAAGCTCAACCCGGCACGGTTGCACGTCGAGAAAATGAATTGCCCCTGCATTACCTGGCACCTCCGGAAATTGCGGACCGGGCTTGCGGCGATCGGTCCGCTCAGCCGATCATGCTCCAACTGAATGGCATGCCCCTGCGTATGTGCTGATTGACACGCTTGCCGAGAAGTTCCGGCAAATATTTCGGCGGCAGGCCGAGGCCCGGCCTGATGGCGCGCAGATTCCCGGCGGTCAACGCGTCGCCCGGGCTCAAGTCCTCGGTAACGTACAGCGAGCGCCGAAACTGCAGCGATTTCCGTTCCGATTCGGTGGCCCCGTAGGTCACTTCCCCGAGGGCCTGCCAGGCGCGTTCGCTCTCCAGAACCAATTGCGCCATTTCCGCGGGCTCCATCGAGAACGTGCTGTCCACCCCCCCGTCGGCCCGTTTGAGCGTGAAGTGCTTTTCGATGACGCTCGCCCCGAGCGCGACGCTCGCCACCGACACACCGACACCCATGGTGTGGTCGGAGAGGCCGACCTCGCAGTCGAACAGCGCGCGCAGGTGCGCAATGGTGCGGATGTTGGTGTTCGTCGCGGCTGCCGGGTAGGTGCTCGTGCACTTGAGCAACACCAGGTCGGCGCAACCGGCTGCGCGGGCCGCCTGCACCGTCTCGCCGAGCTCGGCAACGGTCGCCATTCCGGTGGAGATGATCATCGGCTTGCCGGTCGCTGCCACGCGGCGGATCAAGGGCAGGTCGGTATTCTCGAACGATGCAATTTTGTAGCACGGCACGTTCAACCCCTCGAGAAAATCCACGGCGGATGCATCGAACGGCGTGCTGAACGCGATCAAACCGAGCTCCCGGGCGCGACTCAGGATGGGCTCATGCCACTCCCACGGCGTGTAGGCCTCGCCGTAGAGCTTGTAGAGTGAAGTGCCGGCCCAGGGGCTCTTCGGATCGGCGATGTGAAATTCCCTTTCGTCGAGATCGAGCGTCATGGTGTCGGGGGTGTATGTTTGAATTTTCAGCGCGTGCGCACCCGTGCGGGCCGCCGCCTCGACGATCTCGAGCGCACGCTCCAGCGATTGATTGTGATTGCCCGACATCTCCGCGATGATGAAGGGAGGGTGGTTGGTGCCGATCGCGCGGTTGCCGATCCGAATCTCTCTGGTCATGCTAATGGAGCCTCTTCAGATAGCTCGTGGATTCGGCGCGATAGCCGGCTCCCAGGAATAAAGCGTGGGAACGCTGGTTGCCGCCGAGCACGTGCGCGCGGATCTGCGTCACTTGCGCCCGATTGGCCGCGAGCCAACCCTCCGCGGTCAGCAGCAATTCACTTCCCTCGCCCCGGGGGTGTGCGCCCGGGACGAGATAAATCGAAATTTCAGCCTCGTGGCCGCTCATATCGAAGCGCACGACGCCGACCGCGGACCCGGCACGCTCACCCACCAGCAGCAGCCGGTCGGTCGAGTCCAGGGTCTCGGCGAACCAACGCTCGTGGCTGCTCCAACCGATCTCGTCGCCGGAACGCGAAACGGCGCGGACCGCGGGATCGTTGCGCCATTCGAAGATGTGGCGCGAGTCGGCGGCCAGCGCGCGGCGCAGTTCGATGCCGCGGCATCCCATGCGGCGGGCGACCCGCGATGCGCCCTCGCCATCGACGGCCTGAAGTCCGGTGCGGGAGATTACCGACCTCAAGGCGCCATTTTCGATCAGCGCGCGCACATGCCGCGCCAGCAGCGGGGCCATGCCATCCGCGACATCGGGCGCATACACCAACCCTTCGCGCGCAGCATCGGCGATCTGGCGCCTCTGGTTCTCGGCGAGCGCCACGACCAGGGCGGGCAATCCCAGACAACATCGCTCCCAGACGGCCGTGCCGCCCGCGCCGACCGCGAGATCCGCGGCTGCCATGAGCTCGGCCATGCGCTCGGTCTGCACGTGAAGCTCGAATCCGTGCTGCACGCATTGGTCTGCGAGCCGCGGTGCGGCCGGGTGCGTCTTGCCGATCACCACATCGACATGCACGCCGGAGCCGCGCAAGCCGGCCAGCGCCTCGACCGCGATTCCGGTGACGTCGTCCGCGTCGACGCCGCCGAAAAATACCAAGACCCGCTTGACCGCTCCGTTGCGCGGCTGCGCACGTGCGTGCAGCTGGGCGAACTCCCGGCGCAACAGCGCATATCGCGGCCCGAGAAGCATTTGACAGTGTGCCGGCACCTTGCCGCCATAGCGGATCTGCATGTCCGAAAAGTGATTCTGATCGAGCAACAGGTCGCAATCGTGGCGGCGATCCGCAATGTCGTCGATGCAGGCGATGTGACGGACAGCCGGCCGCAGCATCGATTCCCACTCGGCGTCGAGCGCGTAGTGATCGACGACTAGCCAGTCCCAGAGGCGATCCGACAGGGCGCGCATTGCGCCGGCCGCATCCTCTGCCTGGCTGGTGCCGAGCCATCGCGCATGATCGACTCCGCCGGCAGGGCCGGATGCGCCAACGCCGCCGATGTCCGCGAATTCGTAGCCCCGGGCGCTCAGCTGATCGCGAAAGTGCCGCGGCATGTGCCGGCTGACGAAGCGCAGGCCGATCTTGAATCGACTCAGGGCATCCGCCAACGTCAGGCATCTCATGAAATGCCCGGTGCCGATTTGCGCCGACGCGTCGACTCGGAATGCGATGTTCACTTACGGCGCCGCCAGGAAATTTTTTCGCACCGCGATGCCGGCGTCCCGCATCGCCGCCTTGGCGCCCGCCGGGGTTTGCTCGGTGAAGTGAAAGATGCTGGCGCACGCCACCGCCGAGGCGCCCGCCTGCTTGACCACGTCGATCATGTGCTGGTAGCTGCCGGCGCCCCCGGAAGCGATCACCGGCAGGTCCACCGCTTTCGCCACGCTTTCGACCAGCTCGAGGTCGTAGCCGCGCATCGTGCCGTCGCGATCGATCGAGGTCAGGAGGATCTCTCCGGCCCCGCGGTCCGCGAGCTCGCGCGCCCAAGTGACCGGATCCCGGCCGGTATCGACCGTCGCCGAATGACTGAAGCACCGGTATTGGCCGGCGGCGGATCGTCTGGCGTCGATGCTGACCACCACGCACTGCGACCCGAACCGCGCCGCCGCGGCTTCGATCAGCTCAGGTTTCGCGTAGGCGGCGGAATTGATCGCCACTTTGTCCGCACCCGCATGCAGGAGCAGCACGATATGCTCGAGGCTGGCGATGCCTCCCCCTACGCTCAGCGGGACGGCGCACTCCTCGGAAAAATCGCCGATCGACTGATGATCGGGGACGCTGCCCTCCTGGGATGCAAGGATGTCCACCAGGATCAGCTCATCCACGTCCCGCGAGTTGTACACCTTGATCGCCGGCAATACCGGCCCCACCCGCCGCCAGCTGTCGAATCCCACGCCCTTCACCAGACCGAAATTCTTCCAGAGGAGCGTCGGGATGATTCTCACCTTCAACACGGGATGTAGCTCAGGAAATTTCTGAGAAGCTCACGTCCCGCCTTCGAGCTCTTCTCGGGATGAAACTGGCAACCGAAAATATTCTGATTTCTGACGACGGCCGCCAGCTCGCAGCCATAGCCCGTGGTGGCGAGAACATACTCGGGCCGCTCGGGTACGAGCGCATAACTGTGAACGAAGTAGAAATCGGAACCGTCCGGGATGCGGCCGAGGAGCGCGTCGTGCGACTTGAAGCTCACGTCGTTCCAGCCGACGTGTGGAAGACGCAGCCCGCAGCCGAGCGTGTCCAGCCGCGATACCTTCCCCGGGATGAAGCCGAGGCCCCGGGTCGGACCGCCCTCTTCGCCGGCCGATGCGAGCATCTGCATTCCGAGGCAGATCCCGAGCAGCGGTTTGTGCTGCCGATCCACGACGTCATGCAAGGCGTCGAACCAGCCTGAGTCGACGAGCGACTTCATGCCCTGCGAAAATGCCCCGACCCCGGGCAGCACGATTCGATTCGCCTCGTAGAGGGCCGCCGGATGATCGGCGATGTAGGCCTCCGCGCCGAGGTCCTCGAGCGCGCGGCGCACGGAAGCGAGATTCCCCATCCCGTAATTGATTATCGCAACCTTCATGGGTTGTCGAAATTGAGCTTCTTCAGATTGCCGTGGCGGTCCCTGACCAGCGCGCCCGCCGCGTCGCGCTCGAAGATCTTGCGGTTGGTGAAGCGATCGCACACCTTGATGAATTCATCGATGGACATGTCCAATGGTTCGAGGATTTCCGGCAGGGGCTTGCCCAGGTAGCTCCACGGAAATTTTCCGTCGCGCAGCTTCACGATCTCGAGCGCATCTTGACGGGTGATTCGTCCGCGCCGCACGTGCAGGCACGCGATATCCGTCGCCCGGGAGAAGCCGAACTTCAGGAACTTGAAGTAATCGTGGATGCCGTGCTGGTGATTGTCGAGATTCTCGTAGTTCACCATGCTGCCTTCGACGGCGGTGTCGAAGCTCGTGAACCCGTGCGCCTGGGATATGAGCACGTTGGACAGACCATCCCACGGCAGATAGTGCCCCAGAAACAAACCCGTGACCCCGACCCGCTGCAATTGCTCGTCGCTCGGGTATTGGTACGGCAGCAGCTGCCGCTGAGGAATTCCGTACGTTTCAGTCAGGTCCGACACGCGCAGGCCGAGCAAGCCGCCAAACTCCTCGAGCCAGCGGCGCGTGAGCACGTTGTTCTCCGCCGCGGCGGCCGGGCCGCCGTACTCGTTCTGAGAGTTCTCGCCCCAGACGATCAAGGGGATGTTGAACTGCACCGCCGCCCTGACCGGAATCGTGAAGATCCCGACGTGCTCGGGCCAGGCGATGTCGCCGACCTCGGTCAGCGCAATCCGATTGAGCCGGGCTCGAACCAGCGTATTGGGCGAGAACTCCATGTGGTCGACGCCGAGCCGCTTGAGGTTTTCGATGTTCTTGCGGCCGATCGGCGACAGATCGCAGGTCGAGGAGGTGACGCACAGGGGATTGATGCCCATCTGCAGCATGCGAATCACCTGGTAGGTGCTGTCCTTGCCGCCGCTCACGGGCACGATACAGTCCCAATTGCCGTCCGGTCTGCGGTATTTCTCCAGCAGCGCGAGCAATTCCCGCCGGCGCGCGTCCCAATCGACGTGCTTTCTGCTTTCGTAGGCACGACAGGCGTTGCACACTCCGTCTTGATCGATGTGCAGATCCGGCTTGGTCGAAGGCATGACACATCGGACGCAGTATTTCAGCATGCGGCCCCCGTCGCTCCAGCCCGTGGGCCGCGGGAAAGTTCGAACAGCGCTTCGGCAAACGCCCAATCCGCCGGCGTATCGATGTCCTGGGATCTCGTTCTCGGTATCAGCACGGGAGTGGAGGATTCCGAGAATATCTGCGCCCCCTGCAGCCACGCGGCGGTTCTGCCCCAATAGAATTGCGCGGCGTCGTGCAGCGCCGCCGGCAGATCCTGCGAGCGCGTGGTGAAATGCTCCGGAAAGAACATCTTGACGCCGCCGTCCGGGAGCTGCCGGAACGCCCGGAAGATCGGTGCGGGGAATTCCGTCGCCGAAAATGCGTAGCACCAATCGCCCGATTCCAGCGCCTCGTAGCCGCGCACCAGATCGGCCTCGGAAACGAACGGGGCGGTCGCGTAAATGCAGCACACTGCCGAAATCGGCCAGCCCTGATCGAGCGCCCAGCGGGTGCCGTGCGCCACCACTTCGGTGGTCCCCGTATGGTCGTCCGAAAGCTCGGCCGGACGCACGAACGGCACTTCGGCGCCCCAGGCCCTCGCGACCGCGGCGATTTCGGAGTCGTCGGTCGAGACGATCGTATGGGTGAACAGCTTGGATGCCTGCGCCGCCTCGATCGACCAGGCGATCATCGGCTTGCCGCCAAATTCCCTGACGTTCTTGCGCGGAATGCGCTTGCTGCCACCGCGGGCCGGGATGACGGCGATCCTCACGCGAGCACCGCCTTCAACTGGGACACGACCCTGCGCTGCTGTGCGTCGGTCAGGGTGGTGTACATCGGAAGGCTGATCGCCTCGGCATAGTACGCTTCGGCCTGCGGGAAATCGCCGGGGTCGAAACCGCGGCGCGCATAGTATGGCTGCCGGTAGACCGGGATATAGTGAAGATTCACGCCGATGCCGCCGGCCCGCAACGCCTCGAAAATCTCGCGGTGAGTCGCTTTGATTGCCTGCGTCTGCAGTCTCACGACATACAGGTGCATGCCCGAGTAACCCGCTGTGTCCGGCTGCGGAAGGGTCAGAGGCAAGCCCGCGAGGGACTCATCGTAGATCTCGGCGAGCGCGTGCCGTCTCGACACGAACTCATCGATCCGACGCATCTGACTCAAGCCAAGCGCCGCATGCACGTCCGTCAGGCGGTAATTGAAGCCCAGCTCTATCTGCTGGTAGAACCACGGACCATCCGGCGGATGAGTCATCTCGTCGGCATCCCGGGTGATGCCGTGGCTGCGCAGCCGCGCCATGTGCCGCGCCAGGGCGGCGTCGTTCGTGACCGCCATGCCGCCCTCGGCGCTCGTGACGATTTTCACCGGATGAAAGCTGAATACGGTGATGTCGCTGTAGCCGCATTTCCCGATGGGATCCTGTAGATAGCGGCCGCCGATCGCGTGCGATGCATCCTCGATGACGCGAAACCCGTATTGCCGCGAGAGCGCGTGGATCTCCAGCATGGGGCATGGCCGGCCGCACAGATGCACCGCAATGACCACCTTCGGCAGCTGTCCCATCCCCGCGGCGCGTGCGAGTTTTCGGCTCAGGCACTCGACGCTCATGTTGTTGGTATCCGGATCGATGTCCACGAAATCGACCTCGGCGCCGCAATACCGAGCGCAGTTCGCGCTGGCCACGAAGGTGATGGGACTGGTCCAAACCCTGTCGCCGGGCCCGACGCCAAGGGCTGCACAGGCTATATGCAGCGCCGAGGTGGCGCTGTTGACGGCGACCGCGTAGCGGGCGCCGCAATAGCCGGCGACCGCATCCTCGAAGGCGGGAATCACAGGTCCCTGCGTCAGGAAATCCGAGCGCAGCACGTCGACCACCGCCCGGATGTCCGCCTCGGAAATCTCCTGCCGCCCGTAGGGAATGGGGTCCGTCATATCTTTCCGACCTTGTCGCGATTCTTCTCGATCCATTGGCTCAGCGTCTCGACGCTCATCCATTCGGAATTGTTGTCCGAGGAGTACGTGAAATCCGCTGCCACCTTTTTGCCGTCGTTGATTCGCACCGGATCCTGACTCCAATTGTGCAGAGCCGGCAAGATCTTGAAGTGATCCGGGTACTCGTAGGTGTACTGCGCGTCCTCGATGCCGATCATCTGCTCGTGAAGCTTCTCGCCGGGGCGGATGCCGACGACGCTGCAGCGCGCCTCCGGCGCCACGGCGCGCGCAATATCCGTCACCTTGATCGAGGGAATCTTCCGCACGTAGATCTCGCCGCCGACCATGTCCTGCAGGGCATGCCAAACGAGACTCACCCCCTGCTCGAGGGTGATCATGAAACGGGTCATGCGCTCGTCGGTGATCGGAAGCACTCCGCTCGGGGCGAGCGACAGAAACAGCGGCAGCACCGATCCGCGCGAGCCCATCACGTTGCCGTAACGGACGACGCCGAAGCGGGTGTCGTCGGCGCCGGAGTATGAATTTCCGGCGATGAACAGCTTGTCCGACACGAGTTTGGTCGCGCCGTAAAGATTGGCGGGGCTGCTGGCCTTGTCCGTCGAGAGCGCGACCACGCGCTTCACGCCGCGATCGATGGCCGCGTCGATGAGGTTCATCGCGCCGACGACATTGGTCTTGACGCACTCGAAGGGGTTGTATTCGGCGGTCGGAACGATCTTGGTCGCGGCAGCATGCACCACGTAATCGATGCCGGTGAGCGCGCGCGCCAATCGGTCCTTGTCGCGGACGTCGCCGATGAAGAAGCGCACACGGTCGTCATTGCGATACGACTTCGCCATCTCCCACTGCTTCATTTCGTCGCGCGAATACACCACGAGACGGCGGGGATTGTGTTTGGCGAGGGTCAGGGCCACGAAAGCATGTCCGAACGATCCGGTTCCGCCGGTGATCAGGAGAGACTTATTCTGCAACATGTTCGATGGGATGCCTGTGGGTTGCTGTGGATGCGAAAATCGGCGGCCGATCATGCGGCGGCGTGAGCCATGCGCCGGAAGCTCGGACTATGCTCGAGCAGATATTCGTACGAGCCTTGTGCCACGACTTTGCCGTGCTCGAGTTCCACGATCACGTCGCAGCGTCGCACCGAGCTCAGCCGGTGTGCGATCAGCAGGATGGTCAGGTCGCGGCTGAGTCCGTGGATCGCCTCCATGACCGACTGCTCGGTCGCGTTGTCGAGAGCACTCGTGGCTTCGTCGAATACCAGCACGCTCGCCTGCTTGTAAAGCGCCCTCGCGATACCGATGCGCTGGCGTTGACCACCGGAGAAACGGATGCCGCGCTCCCCCACCATGGCATCGTAACCCTCCGGTCTGCGCTCGATGACCTCTGCGATCTGCGCCTGCTTCGCCGCCTGCCGCATCCGCGGCAGGTCGATCAGCTCGCGCGGAACTCCGAAGGCGATGTTTTCCGCAAGAGTGGCGTCGGCCAGGTAGATGCTTTGCGGCACGTGTGCGATGACCCGCTGCCAGCTCCTCAACTGATCACCCTCGATGCGCCGGCCGTCGACCACCAGCGCCCCTTCCGTCGGTGTGAGCAGTCCCATGAGCAGGTCGAAAGCCGTGCTCTTGCCGCACCCGGTACTGCCCACCAAACCGACCCGATCGCCCTTGCGGATCGTGAGGCTGAGTCCGTCGAGCGCCCACGGCGTCTGAGCCGCATAGCGGAAGCGCACGGCCTCGAAGCGGATGGAATCTCTGAACGCCAACGGCTCGGGCTCGGGCTTCGAGAGGTCCGCGGGCAGCGGCTGATCCAACAGCTCGATCGCCTCCGCGAGCGAGGCCCGGCTGCCCACGATGTTCGCCCAGGAGCTGTACACCTGCTGCAGGGCCGGCAGCAAACGCTGCGCGCCGAGGGCAAGCGCTCCGAGCGCCGGCAGCGCCGTGGCCACTCCGCCGACCCGGTAACTGGCGCCGTACGCCAGCAATGCCAGCAATACCATGCCGAGAGCCTCCATCACGAAACGCGGGCTTTGACCGATGAAGGTGTTGCTGCCAAAAGCGCGGCGCAATCGCCTGTCGGCCTGGCCGTAAGCCTCGCAATAGAGCGGCTGCGTGCCGTCGAGCAGCACGTCGCGAATTCCGCCCAGCCCCTCCTGCAGAGCCTTGACGACCCGGACGTGCTCGTCGGCAACGCGCGTGCTGTTGCGCTCCAGGCGCCGGCGCGTGATCCAGGTGATCAGGCGGTAGAGTGCGCCGAAGCCCGCGGTCGACACCAGCGCCATCAACGGGTCGATGGCGATCAGGGCGAGCGTCACCGCCGCCAGCAGCACGACCGAGCTCACCAGCGTCAGCACCGAGAGCAGCACGCCGGCGGCGTTGTTGACGCTGTTCAATATGCCGCTGATCACCGCGCCGCTGTTGCGCGCCACGTGCACGCTATAGGGCTGGTAGAGCGTGCGGCGATAGACTTCGACGCTGAGGTCCGAGCCGCTGGCGAACGCAAGTTTGGTGCTGATCCACAGCAGCGACAGGCGGATCGCGCCTGCGATCAACGCAGCAAAGATGAATCCCACCGTCAGCGGCAGGACCAGCTGATCTGCGGAGGTGATATCCCATCGATGCGCCAGGGTCGCGATCAGCGGCTGTTTGAACACGCGGCTCGGAGCGATCAGGATGCCCAGAAACGGCAGCACCGCGCCCAAACTGATGACTTCGGCGAGTGCGCTCACCGGGGTCAGGCACGTGAGCAGCACGAACTGCCGGCGCCGGCGCACGCTCAAATGATTCCACAGCCGAATGAGCAGATCGTAAATGCGGCCGGAATGACCCTGGGAATTCATGACGGAAATCTCGATCGACTCACCCGGCGGGGATGGCGCGGCGCCCCGGCTGCCGGGGGCCTGGCGGCTGTGGGCCCGACCGACGGGGTCCTGACTGCGCTCGGCCCGACTGCTGCGGTCCTGACTAGGGAGATGATTTCGCCACCGCCTGGTGCCGCCGATAGGCATTGAGCGAAAACGCGATCACGGCACCCATGACCCCGCCGAACATCAGGCCGAGCAGGATCAGCAAGGTGCGCTGCGGACTCGCGCGGACCTCCGGAGGCACCGCCGGATCCACCACCGCGAAGGCATATTCCGGCTTGACGTTGGCCAGCATGAGCGTCTTGGTTTCGGTTTCGATCAGGTTGTACATCACACGCTGGATCTCGACCACGTTGGTATGGGCGATCTGATCATTCAGGTAGGCGATGCTGGCCTGCGATTGGGCGATCGCGCGCTTGCGCAGCAATTCGTTCGCCAGGGCGACAAAATCGTTTGCCCAGCGCGCCGCCGTCACCGGATCGGTCCAGTTGACCGAGACGATGGTCAAACCGCTGCGCTTGTCGTCGCGCACGGTGAGCACGGAGAGCTGGAACTGCCGCACGGCGAACCACAAGCTGGGCGGTTTCTTGGCGTTTTTGAACAGAATCGGCCGCAAATCGTAGCGCTTCACGAACTCCTCGCAAAGCATCCGTGACTTGAGCAGCCCATCCGCCTCTTTGCCCGGCCCGCTCACCGAGCCGAGATTCACGCCCACCATGCTTGCAAGGCCACCGAATTGGCTCGCCAGCGCCCCCGCTCCGCTCAAATTATGGTTGCTTACCTGGGTGACCGCCGTCTCTGCATGGAAGCTCGGGGTCGCGGTGAATGCAATCAGCGCGGCCACGAGACCGCATACGAGCGTCACGGCCGCAATCATGAATTTGTAGCGCCACGCGACGAGCCACATGGAAATGAAGTCGAACCTTCCTTCATCGCGCGCCGACAATGGATCAACGGAGTTCAAGGCATACCTCTCATCAGCGAACACACGAGCGAGCACGCTACCGCCCTGCAAGGTACCAATGCGGCTCGCATCCAATCAATCAGCGTCGGCGCTCCAGGGAGATCGGAGCGGCAATTTCGTCAACCGAACTCGCGCCACTCCGGCCGCCAGTTCGTCCCCCCCTGGGCGGCTGCTTCGCGGCGCATCTCCTCGATCTCGACCTTCAATCTCTCGTATTCCTGCATCTTGATCTTCAGAAAACGAACCGAGAGGCTCGCCTTCTCCTCGATGCCGCGCGGCGTCAGCAAATACATGTACGCAACCTTGTTGTTGCTGTTCTTGAAATTCCTGGCCTTGATCCAACCCTTGCGGATCAGGGCTCGCAGCGAGTAGTTGACCTTCCCGACGCTGATGCCCAGCTCTCTCGCGACATCGCGCTGGCTCATCTCGGGATTCGCTTCGAGCATGCGCAACAGCTTGTAGTGGGTTTCGCCGCTGAAGATCGGTGTCGTCATGCGGCACGACTCGGCAGCAAATTGCACATCGGCATGCGCACCGGAACCTCCCGGCCCAGCAAGCCGAGCAACACGACCACGCGTTCGGCCCCGGCCTCGCGTTCGAATACGCCGTCCAATCCCTTGAACGAACCTGCCGCGATGCTCACCTTCGCACCCGGCGCAAGCGCAGGCTCGCGCACGATCCGATGCAGGCCGGAAACGGGATCCGCGCGCGCCTGCAATTCGCGCACAACCTCGTCGGGGACGACCGCGTAATTCGAACCGAAACGCACCACATTGGTCACGCCTACCGAGCAGCGCACGGGCCCGAGCGCCTGTTCGCCCTCGAGGAGCCGCAGAAACAGATAGCGCGGAAACAGCGGGACGACCCGATCCAATCGGCGTCCGCGACGCTGCAATGGCTGCGCCAGGCGGGGAAAGTAGAGCTCGTAGCCTTGACGGCTCAGATTCTCGCCCGCAATGGCCTCGCTCGAAGGCTTCGTCAGAATCAGATACCAGCGCCGCGACTCTTTCATAATAGGGTTCTGAATGGTGCCCGGCGAGCCGCCGGGCTGGACACGGCGAGCCATGCGTTCAACCGTTGAACATACGAGTCTAAGCACGCTCGCATCGGGTGTCAATGTCCGAGTCGCCCCCAAATCCCTGCAGCGCGCTGCGACGGCGGCCGCGCCCCGGCCAGCCGCCGCCGCGTTCTTCAGTAGGCGTGAATCGCCAGAATCGCGATCGACAAGTTGTACAAAATCGTCGTAATCGCCTGCCACAGCGGCAGCGCCCTGATCCGCTCTGTGTCGAGCGGTACGACGATCGTGTCGCCGGGACGCATGCGGACGGTCTGCGAGCGCCGGAACCACCCGGAGCGGCCGCCCGATACCACGTCGCCGTTGGCGCGCACGATATAGATGCGCTTCTTGTCGGCCTTCTGGGTGATCCCACCGCTCTTGGCGATGTATTCATCCCGCGTGAGTCCCGCCTCGAACACGTGCGAAGTCGGACTCTGGACTTCGCCCAGGATCGTGATCTCCTGGGTTTTCTTGGGAACCAGCAGCCTGTCGCCGTCCCTGACCAGCACATCGTCGGGGCCGCCCGAGCGCTCCTTCAGCACCGCATCCACGTCGATGACCAGCCGGCCCACCGGCTTGGTTTCGCGCAACTGAATCAACAACTGCTGTCCGATCGCCAGGCCCTCGCTGGCGATCGCCCCCCCGCCCGAACTGTTGGTCGCGGCGCTGCTGGAGACGGCCTGCAGCGAAAGAGCCGCCAAGTCGCTCTGCATACGATTGGCCAGCAATTCGAGTTGATCCTTCTCGCGCTTCTTGAGCTCTTCGCGGACGAATACCGCGCCATAGGGGAATGCCACGTCGGTGAAGCCGCCCGCACGCTGCAGCACCGAGTGCAGCGTTTCGCCCTGATGAATCGGATACTTGCCGGGAAATTTGACCTCACCCGCCACTTCGATCGTGCCCGGCTCCATCCACATCGGTATCGGCTTGATGACCAGAACGTCATAGGGCTTCAGCTGCAGATCGGCGCCGGAGTCGCCGCGCCTGATCGCAGCCAGATTCACCGGGATCAACTCCGTCTGGCGGATGTCTCCGTCGATCACCGCGTAGCGCGTCAGCTCCGCCTGGCCGCGGTATGCCGCATCCTCCAGGCTCCCGCCCGCACGTATCAGGTCGCTGACATGCATCGAGGGTTCCAGCGGATACCGGCCCGGCGCCTTCACGGGGCCGTCGATGCTGACCACCTGTTCGGGCTTGTCCGGCGTCGCCTGCAGGGCAAGATCCCTGAGAATCGGCTCCATGATTCGATCGCGGTTGGCCGATAAATTGAACACGATGATCTTGTCCCGAGGACGCAGCTCCGGATCTGCCGCCGAACCCCGCTTGGCCAGGGCGCGATCGAGGTCCGCCGAGATCACCTCGATTCTCTCTTCGGGGGGAACCTGGCGGCGAATCATGATGTAGTGGGGATCTGCCTCCGGCTGCAATTCATCGAAGCTGCCGAGCACATCGCTCAATCTCAATCCGGAGCGGTACTCGAACTGACCGGGTCGATAGACATAGCCGGACAGCACCACCGAATTTTCCAGCGTAGGTCGAATTTCGGGGATCTTGAGCTTATCGCCGTTGTCGAGCGGGGTCTCGCGGCCCGCGGGATCGTTCAGATCGACATTGCGCATCTGACGCAGGCTGGACGGCAGAATTCTTTCCAGCTGCCCAATCCTCCCGTCCGCATCGGGCAACAAGCCACCGGCGAGAGCGATGGCCTGCTCCACCGTGTTTTCGGTCTTGAGCTCGTAGATGGCCGGCCGGCGCACCGCCCCATACACCGATACCGTGTTGCCGATCGGCGGAATGAAAATGACGTCGCCCGGCAGCAGCTGCCGGTCGCTGCTGGTATCGCCGTGCAGCAAGAGATCGTACAGATCGAGCGTGGTGATCAGCCGCCCATTGCGCTTCAGTTGGATATTGCGCAGCGAGCCGATCTTCTTGACGCCGCCGCTGACAAAGAGCGCATTGGTCATCGTCGAAAGTCCGCTCACCGTATAGGAGCCCGGCTTTTCCGCCTCGCCCAACACGAAAACGCGAATCGATCGAAGATCGCCCATGGTCACGCTGACACGCGATCCGATGAGCTGTTTCGACACGTGCTGCTCGATGGTCGCGCGGGCGGCATCGAAGCTCATGCCGCTGACCATGATGGGCCCCAGTTTGGGGAAATTGATTCTGCCGTCCCGCTCGACCGTCAATTCGTAGTTCGAGGGTTCGTTGCCGTACAGCTGTATGTCGAGGGTGTCGCCGGGCCCGACGATGTAATCCATCGGGACCTGGATGTCCGACACCGGTGCGAAGGTGCTGGGGACCCCCTGGAACAGATCGTACCCAAACGGCTTCAACGCCTCCTGGCCCATCGGCAGCAGCCGCAGCAGCACGAGCTTCACATAGTAGGGATCGAGTTCCGGATCCGCGCTGAGCCGCTTGGTCGCTTCGGAAGCGGTCAACCCGGCGAGCGGGACCCCAGGCAAGCCCGGCAGCTCGAGCACGCCGAAGCGGTTGAGCTGATAGGGGTTGTCGACCAGGATCCGTTTGCGGAACTTCTCCGCCGCGGCCTTCTCTTCGTCGGTCTTGTCCTCGGTCTTCAGAGTAGCCGTGGGCAGCGGACAGCGGCTGTAGTCAAACGCGTTGTTGGCGTTGATCGCGGCGGTGTTGTTGGTTGGATTGGCGACGCCGGCGCCCGCAAGGCCCCCGAGCGTGCTGTCGGTGCCGAGATTCCCGAGGCTGGGGAGTCCCCCAGGGGCGCCATTCGGACTGGCGGCGCCGTTCGGATTGTTGGCGCTGTCCGCATTCGCGGGGCCCAGACCCCTGCGTTTGCACATGGCCTCCACCGGAGTCATCTCGATCATGACGAAATCGTCGGCGCGCAACTCGGGATCCTCGTCGGCCTGGCGCAATACGCGCCCGTCGCGAGTCTTGTATTTGTTGTTCGAGTCGAGCAGGTCCGACTGCATCGTCTCGGGCGTCTTGAGCTTGGGATCCGTTTTCTTGCCGGTTGCGCCTATTTTCCCCAGCACGCCCTGCATGATGGAGCCCTGCTGATCCGGGCTCAGGCTGTCCTTCAGGGCTTGCAGCGTGTCGGTGGTCTGCCCCGACGCAGTCAACAGCGACGAAATGACCAGGAGCGCGCCGAAAATTCTAATTCGCATGAGGCGCGCCGAAAGCAAAGGCCGTTTTCATGCGTTGCATGTTGCGCAACCGGGGTAACTCGTGCTCACTCATTGAGTGTGAAATCTCTGATTGCTCCAGCCGAGCATCATATCCTCTGCGGCGCAGAGGGCAACTCCCTTCTCGGCCGAAGATCCTATTGACGCTTGTAATTCTTCACGACCCACGCCGCATAGTCGCGTCCCAACAACGCTTCCCACCAGCTTCGATGATTCAAATACCATTGCACCGTCTCGCGCAAACCCTGCGTCAGACCGCGCGTCGGCGCATATCCCAGCTCGCTCTGCGCCTTGCGGAAATCGATGGCGTAGCGCCGGTCGTGCCCGGGGCGATCGCGGACATGTTCGATCAATTGCGCGGCCGATCGTCCCCGGGCGGCGGGCGATTCCGGGTAGGCGGACCTGAGCTCCGCGCTGCCCCCGAGCAGCTCATCGACCAGCGTGCACAGACTGCGCACCACGTGCAGGTTGGTGGTCTCGCTGTTGCCGCCGATGTTGTAGACCTGGCCGGAGCCGCCTCGTTCCAACGCGAGCGCAATCGCCTCGCAGTGGTCGGCCGCGTGCAGCCAGTCGCGCACCTGCAAACCATCGCCGTAAACCGGCAGGCGTTTTCCTCGCAGGATATTGATGAGCGTAAGCGGGATCAGTTTCTCGGGAAACTGGTACGGCCCGTAGTTGTTCGAACAATTGGTCACCGTCGTATCGAGGCCGTAGGTCTCATGATACGCGCGCACCAGGTGATCTGACCCCGCTTTGCTGGCCGAATAGGGGGAATTGGGCGCGTAGGGCGTCGACTCGTGGAACGGCGCGTCGTTCGGGCCGAGCGAGCCGTAGACCTCGTCCGTGGAAACGTGGTGGAAGCGATGCCGGGGCACGGTGCGTGCGTCGATCCACAGGGCCTTGGCGGACTTGAGCAACACATGGGTGCCGACCACGTTGGTGCGGATGAAATCGTCCGGCCCGAGGATCGAGCGGTCGACGTGCGATTCCGCGGCGAAGTGCACGATGGTATCGATGCAATGCCGCTCGAGCACCTCGCGCACCGCGCCTTCGTCGCAGATGTCGCCGCGCACGAACTGGTAGCGGGGATCGCGGTCGAGACCCGCGAGACTATCCGGGTTCCCGGCATAGGTGAGCGCGTCGAATACCACCACCCGCCCCTCGCGGCTGCGGTTGAGCCAGTGGCGCACGAAGTTCGCGCCGATGAAGCCGGCTCCCCCGGTGATGCAAAGGTTATGCGGCTCGAAGTTCATCCAGCATCTTCCTCAGGTTGCGGCGCCAATGAACGGCGGGCGTGGCCGTGAGCAGCGCCCTCGTCCCGGATGTGTCCAGAACGCTGTACGCGGGCCGTTGGGCGCGCGTCGGATATTCCGAGGTCGCGATCGGCACGATCTCGCTCGGCCGCTCCAGCAAGCCGCGTGCGAGCGCCTCCTCTTGGATCGCGACCGCAAAATCGTACCAGCTCGCCACGCCGAGATCGGTCCAGTGGTGGATTCCGGCGCCCGCACCCGCATCGATCAAGCCCCACGCTGCCCGCGCCAGACCCGAAGCCCAGGTGGGCGCTCCGATCTGATCGCAGACCACCTTGACCGTCTCGCGCTCGCGCATCAAACGCAGCATGGTGAGCACGAAATTGCGTCCCGTGGCGGCGTACACCCAGGCGGTGCGCAGCACGATTCCGGCGCAATCGCTGTCGAGCACCCGTCTCTCGCCGGCGAGCTTGGTGGATCCGTAAACGCTCAAGGGTCGCGGCGCATCGCCCGGCAGATAGGCGCGGCTGGAGCTGCCGTCGAACACGAAATCCGTCGACAGATGCAGCAGCCGGCAGCCGGTGCGCGCGGCCGCAGCCGCGAGAATGCCCACCGCCATGTCATTGACTGCGGCCGCCTGCTGCGGCTCCTGCTCTGCGAGATCGACGGCGGTGTACGCGCCCGCATTCACCACCCAGTCCGGCCTCGCCTCGGCCAGCACCCGGCCGATCGCGGACGCGTCGGCGATATCCACCTCGGCGTGCGTCTTGGCGAGAACCTCGTGGCCCGCGGGAGCCGCAGCGCCGAGCGCCCGGCCCACCTGCCCGCCGGCGCCGAGCACCAGGACTCTCATGCGAATTTCTCGATGTCGGCGAAGCTCTTGCCGCGCGCATCCTTGGCCGACAGTTCGGGCCCCGCTCCGGCGGGCAGCGGCCAGCGTATTCCGAGTTCCGGGTCGTTCCAGGCCAGCGTGCGCTCGTCCGCCGGGCTGTAGACATCGGTGCACTTGTAGAGAAAGTCCGCGCTCGGCGAGGTGATCAGGATGCCGTGCGCGAGTCCCGGCGGGACCCACAGCATCCGTTGGTTTTCGGCGGACAGCTCGACGCCCCACCAGGAACCGAAGGACGGGGAGCTGCGGCGCAGGTCGACCACCACGTCGAAGACGCTGCCGCTCGACACGCGCACCAGCTTCCCCTGGGTATGCGCGACCTGCAGATGCAGCCCCCTCAAGGTCCATTGCTTGGAACGAGAATGATTGTCCTGCAGGAACGTCGCGCCGATTCCGGCCTTGGCAAATTTGTCGGACTGCCAGGTTTCCATGAAGAATCCGCGCGCATCGCCGAACACCTGCGGTTCGATGAGCGACACGCCGTGAATGGGAGTATCGATGAACTTCATGCCGGACCCGTCATGGCTGCGTTCCTTCCCTGACGATCCGGATCAGATACTCGCCGTAGCCGCTCTTCTCGAGCGGCTTCGCGAGCCGGAGCAGCTTCTCGGCGTCGATGAATCCCTGGCGCCACGCGATCTCCTCGACGCACGCAACCTTCAGACCCTGGCGCTCCTCGATGATGCGCACGAACACGCCGGCGTCGAGCAGCGAATTGTGGGTGCCCGTGTCGAGCCATGCAGTGCCGCGTCCCAGCCGCTCCACGCGCAGCGTGCCCTCGGCGAGGTACGCACGGTTCAGATCGGTGATTTCGAGCTCTCCTCGCGCGGAGGGCTTCAGCGATCTCGCGAGCGAGGATGCGCGTGTGTCGTAGAAGTAAATTCCGGTGACGGCGTAGTTGGAGGGAGGCCGCTCGGGTTTCTCGAGCAGGTCGGTCACCTTGCCCTGCGCATCGAACTCGACCACGCCGTAACGTTCCGGATCCTGCACGTAGTAGCCGAATACGGTGGCCCCCTCGGTGCGGCTCGAGGCGGACTGCAGCAGTTCGGGAAGATTCGCGCCGTGGAAAATGTTGTCCCCGAGGATCAGGGCCGCCGGGGCGCCGCCGAGGAACGGCTCGGCGATGATCAGGGCCTGCGCGATGCCATTGGGCTGGGCCTGGACGGCATACTCGAACCGCACACCCCACTGTTCTCCGTCGCCCAACAACTCGCGGAAGGCCGTTTGGTCCCGGGGCGTGGTGATGATGAGGAAATCGCGGATGCCGGCCGACATCAGCGCCGCGAGCGGATAATAGATCATCGGCTTGTCGTACACCGGCAGCAGCTGCTTGCTCTGCGACAGCGTGATCGGGTGAAGCCGGGTGCCGGCGCCGCCGGCCAGAATGATCCCTTTGCGTGAATTTGCTTTGCGTGAATTTGACAAAACACGACCGCCTCAACATCTCGGGGCCGCGATTATAGAGTATCGACAGGGGCCCGACGTGGGATCTGCGTGGGGCATGCGCGTCTGAGGCGCGCTGCTTGCGTCTCATTTCGGAGCGCGGCGAGCCCCCGTCAGCGCCGGTGAACCTTCACGTAATCGATCAATGCGGCCAGCCCCCCCGCTCCCGTGCCGGCCGGCGCCTTGTCGCCTTTGAGGGAAATGCCCGCCGCCAGCTTCTTGCCGAGCTCGACGCCGAATTGATCGAACGAGTTGATCCCCCACAAAGCACCCTGCACGAACACACTGTGCTCGTAGAGCGCCAGGATGCCGCCGAGCGTGTGGGCGGTGGTCTGCGGGTAGAGGAGGAGCGAATTCGGGCGGTTGCCCTCATGCACCCGGTGCGGCTTGAGCCGGGCAATCTCGTCCGAACTGGCTCCCGCCTTGCGCATGTCGGCCTCGACCTCCGGCGCCGTGTGGCCAAAGGCGAAGGCCTGCGACTGGGCGAAGCAGTTCTTCAGGGCGAGATCCTGCCCCTCGGTACCGCCCCACGAGCCGCGCAGGGGCGCGATGAAGTCGAGCGCGGCGGTCGGCGTACCCTGATGCAGCATCTGGAAGAACGAATGCTGCGCGTTGGATCCGGGTTCCCCCCAGACGACCGGGGCGGTGGGGAAATCGACCCGCTCGCCGTCGAGCGACACCGACTTGCCGTTGCTCTCCATTTCCAGCTGCTGCAGGTACGCCGGCAGACGTGCGAGCCGCTCGTCGTACGGCAGCACCGCGAGGGTCGGGAGTTTCAGGAAAGTTCTGTTCCATACGCCGATCAGTCCCATGACGACCGGAAGATTGCGCTCGAGCGGCGCGTTCATGAAGTGGGCGTCGATGGCGCTCGCGCCGTCGAGGAACTCGCGGAATTTCTCGCTGCCCACCGTGAGCTCCGCGATCAAGCCGACCGCCGACCAGACCGAGTATCGGCCGCCCACCCAATCCCACAGGGTGAAACGATGCGAGGCTGCGATGCCGAACGCGTCCATGGCCTCCGAGTTGGTCGATACGGCGACGAAATGATGGCCCGGCGCCTTATCCCCCAAGGCCCCCACGATCCATTCGCGCGCCGCGTTCGCATTCGCCTGCGTCTCCTGGGTGACGAAGGTCTTGGAGCACACGATCACCAGCGTCTCGGCGGGGTCGATCGTGCGCGTGAGATCGTCGAGCTGGGTGCGGTCGACGTTCGAGACGAAATGCGGCGTGATGTCGCCGCTCCATTCGGCGCGCAGCGCGTTGGCCACGAGCAAGGGGCCGAGATCCGAGCCGCCGATTCCGACATTCACCACGTGCCTGAATTTTTTTCCGGTGATGCCGCGCTGGTCGCCGCGTCGCACCGCCCCGGCAAAAGCCGCGAGCTTCTCGCGCGAATCCCGCACTTCCGCCTGGATCGCCGCCGGGCCGGCGAAGTCCGAGCGCAGCGCCGTGTGCAGCACCGCGCGGCGCTCCGTGGTGTTGATCGGATCGCCGCGGAACATCGCCGCGATGCGCGCCTCGAGGTTCACCGCACGCGCAAGCGCGGTCAACAAGGCGAGGGTGTTCGTGGTCACGCGCTGACGCGAGAAATCGAGCAACCAGTCGCCGTGCTCGAGATGCAGGGCTTGCCAGCGCTTGGGGTCGGCGGCGTCGAGGTCGCGCAGATGCGCGCCGCCCAGCTCGCGCGCCTGGGTCTCGACGGCCTGCCAGGCGGGAAGTGCGGAGTGCAGATGGGTCATGGGCGCCTCGGGGTGGGACTTGGCGCCGATCTTACTACGGCGCCGCGATCCGATGATTACACCGGCAAGGTCCGCCACACCGTGTTGCCGGACGAGGCCTTGTCGATCAGCGCGAGCACCTGTTCGTGCACCTCGAGTTCCGCGCCGCTGGCGGTGATCACCACCAGCGGCATCGCATTCGGGGTCCCGGCGTCGCTTTCCCTGCGCGAGCGCGCGAGCGCGGGATCCGGCTCCGCGGAGAGCACCAGCGCCGCCTGGCCGCCGGTCATCGCGAGGTAGACGTCGGCGAGGAGCCGCGCGTCGAGCAGCGCGCCGTGATAATCGCGGCGCGAGTTATCGACCGAATAGCGCTTGCAGAGCGCGTCCAGGCTGTTGCGCTGCCCGGGGTGCATCTGGCGCGCGAGCGCCAGGGTGTCGAGCACCCCGCACAGATCCTCGATCCGCGCTCGCGCGGCGTCGCTGCGCGCCGCGCCGCGCCGGAGCTCGGCGTTCAGGAACGCCACATCGAACGCGGCATTGTGAATGATGAGCTCCGCGTCGCGCACGAACTCCAGGAACTCTGCGCGAACCTCCGCGAACCTGGGCTCCTTGGCGAGCTTCTCGCGCGTCAACCCGTGCACCTCGATGGCTCCTTGGTCGATGTCGCGCTCCGGATTCAAATACCGATGAAAGTGGCGCCCCGTCACGCGCCGGTTGAAGATCTCCACGCAGCCGATTTCGATGACCCGGTGTTCCAGTTCCACCTCGAGCCCGGTGGTCTCCGTATCAAGCACCACTTGGCGCATCAGCCCCCCCTAGCATCCGATCAATCGCCTGATTGGCGAGCGCATCGACATATTCGTTGCCCTCATGGCCCGAATGGCCCTTGACCCAATGCCATTCGATATCCTGCGCCGCCGCAGCGGCATCGAGCTTCTCCCATAAATCCTGGTTTTTGACAGGTTCGCGCGCGGCGGTGCGCCAGCCGCGCGCTTTCCACTGCGGCAGCCATTCGGTCAGCCCCTGCAGCACGTATTTGGAGTCGGTGTAGAGCTTGACCGCGCAGCGCCGCTTGAGCGCCGCAAGGCCGCTGATGGCCGCCATGAGCTCCATGCGGTTATTGGTGGTGTCGGCCTCGGCGCCCGACAGCTCCTTGCGCTCGCCGCCCGCAATCAACAGCGCCGCCCAGCCCCCGGGACCGGGATTGCCGCGACAGGCCCCGTCGGTATAGAGCTCTACCTGCGTCACGGACCGACTTTGCTCGTGGGCTCCGTCGCCGGCACGAGAACGCGCTGACGCACCCGGCGTTTCGGCCGCACCATGGTAAGGGTCTGCACACGCTTGCGCGCCTTGAGCAGGTACCCCCCGGCGGTGAGCGCCGGGCGGCGGCGGTGGCGGGGCTCCGCGGACGCCTCGTCGGGCCTGGGCGGCCGGCCCGCCATGGGCAGAACTCCCAGATAGCCGTAGACATCAGCCAGCTCGAAATCGAGCAGCGCCATCCAGTCGCGCAGCCGCCGCTCCGCGAGCAACCGCTGCGTCTGCGGCGGAAAGGGCGGGCGCCGGAAATAGTGCGAGAAGAGGCGGCGCATGCCCCACCCACTGTAAGGATTGAAGCCGCAAATCAGCAGGCACCCTTCGGCGCACAGCACGCGCTCCGCCTCACGCAGCACCGCATAGGGGTCTTCGACGAGTTCCAGCGTATGCGGCAGCAGAATGGCGTCGATCGAATCGGAGCGGAAGGGAAGCGCCGTCAGCGGCGCGCACAGGCTCACCCCCGGTGTCGGCTCGGGCGCCAGCAGTGTCGTGTGCTGGGTGCGGGCGCCGTCGAGCAAATGGCGGCCGGGACCCCACTCGCCCACCTGCAACAGCTCGAATCCGAATACGTCGTCGAGCGCGAGCTGCGCCAGGGCCGCCTCCTCGCGCAGCACCCTCGCGCCCAAGGGCGACTCGAACCAATTGGCCGGCGCATTGTCTGGCGTCGCTCTCAACGTCGGTGCCTTATGAAAAAACTAGCGGACTTCATATGTTACAGGTTAAATACCGCGCAAAATGTCAAACCAATCAACCTTCCCCGCGGCTCCTCTGGGCGTGCGGCCGGTGCGTGCGTTCGCCGACAATTACATCTGGCTGATCGACACCCCCGCGAAGCCCGGATTCGTCGTGGCCGTGGACCCCGGCGACGCGGGCCCGGTCGAGAACGAGCTCGATCGGAGCGGCGCAGGGCTGGCCGCCATTCTACTCACTCACCACCATCCCGATCACATCGGCGGCGTCGCGAAGCTCCTCGAGCGCGGTCGGGTGCCGGTCATCGGGCCCGATGATGGCCGCATACCGGTTCGAACCCGGACGGTTCGCGATCGAGAGCGCTGCGAATTGCCGGAGTTGGGACTTGCCTTCGATATTTTGGCCGTTCCCGGACATACCTTAAGTCATATTGCGTTTTGGGGGCATGGGGCGCTGTTTTGCGGCGATACGCTGTTCAGCGCGGGCTGCGGTCGGATGTTCGAAGGTACACCGGTACAAATGAGCGCTTCGTTGGGCCGTCTTCAGAGTCTCCCGGCCGAGACGGCGGTGTATTGCGGGCACGAATACACGGCCGCCAACTTGAGATTTGCCCTGGCGGTGGAGCCTGAAAACCGCGACGCGCTCGAGTACCAGGCGAAGGTCCATTCCCTGCGCGCTGCGGACGCCCCCACGCTGCCTTCGCGAATTGGGCTGGAGCGGCGCGTGAACCCCTTTTTGCGATGCGAAGAACCCGCAGTGCGCGCCGCCGCCAGCGCACGAGCGGGGCGGCCCGTCGAGGAGGCTGCCGGGGTGTTCGGCGTGCTCCGCGCGTGGAAGGATCAGTTCCGTTGAGGGAGGTTCGAAGCGGAAATGGATGGCTAGCATGATGATGCCACTGCGAAATCTCTGCACCGCCTTGACGGTCACCCTGCTGGTTGCCGCCTGCGCCCACCAGGCACCCGCTCCCCGCGAACGTATCGTGCTGCCCCCGGCAGCCAGCGCGGAGGCAGCCAAGCCCCCCGCCGATGCCGCAAGCTCCGCGGCAGGGGCACCGCCCTCGCTCACCATGCCCCGAGAATGGCAGCATCACAACGGCGAGGACTACGACGATTTGTTCGACCGCATGCGCGCGGGGTTCGCGTTGAACGAGGTGCAGGAGCCCGCGATCGACCAGCAGCTCGCCTGGTTCGAGCATAACCCCGACTATCTGGAGCGGGTGTTCCAGCGCGCGCAGCGCTACCTGTATCACGTGGTCACGGAGGTCGAGGCACGCGGGATGCCGCTCGAGTTCGCGCTGCTGCCGGTGGTGGAGAGCGCCTATGAACCGTTCGCCTACTCCGTGAGCCGGGCTGCCGGACTATGGCAGTTCATTCCGGGGACCGGCGTGCGCTTCGGCTTGAAGCAGGACTGGTGGTACGACGGACGGCGCGACGTGCTCGAATCGACCCGCGCCGCGCTCGACTACCTGCAGGCACTGCACGACCAGTTCGACGGGGACTGGCTGCTCGCCATCGCCGCCTACAATGTCGGCGAGCTGGGGGTGCAGCGCGCCATCGATTACAACCGCGCGCGCGGCCGGCCGACCGATTTTTGGCACCTGGACCTCCCGGCGGAAACCCGCGCCTATGTGCCGAAGCTGCTGGCCATGAAGCGCCTCATGGCGGAGCCGGAACGCTACGGGTTGGATTTCGCGCCCATTCCCAACGAACCCTATTTCGCGGTGATCGACACCGGCTCGCAGCTCCAGCTCACCGTCGCGGCCCAGCTCGCGGGCACGAGCTACGAGGAGCTGGTGGCGCTCAATCCCGGCTACAACCGATGGGCGACCGACCCCTCGGGTCCACACCGCATGCTCGTGCCGATCGACAACGCGGATGCCTTCGAGGCGGCACTGGCGACGCTGGCGCCCGAGGATCGGATGCGCTACGAGGACCATGTGGTCGCCAGGGGCGAGACGCTTCCCTCGATCGCCCGGCAATACGGCTCGTCGGTCGCGGTCCTCGCCAAAATCAACGATCTGCCCACCGCACGCGTGGTCGCCGGCGAGACCCTCAGGATTCCGTCGATCAGCGTTCAGTTGCCGGACAAGGTGCTGCTCGCCGCCGCACGCGTGGATCGCCCGGAGACCGACTCGGGCGGACGCAGGCAGCGCCAGATCGTCTATCGGGTGCGCGCCGGCGAGACCTTGAACAGCATAGCCAGGCGCCATGGCATGCCCGTGAGCACGCTCGCGCGGCTCAACAATCTGGGCACCGGGGACTCCTTGATCAAGGGCCAGCGTCTGGTCATCAAGGCGAGCGTGCGGCGCTACCGCGACGAGGGCGTGAAGAGCGGCCGGCGCACCTTGTACACCGTGCGCCGCGGCGACACGGTATTCAGCATCTCGCGGCAATTCCAGGTATCGGTGGTGCAGCTGAAGAGCTGGAACGGCCTGAACAAGCATCATCAGATCCGAGCCGGACAAAGGCTCGTCATGTACGTCGATTCGAGCCATCAACAAGGGTGAACGAATGAGTTTTTTGAAGGGTAAGCGCGCGCTCATCGTCGGGCTCGCGACGGATCGCTCCATTGCCTGGGGGATCGCCCAGGCCATGCATCGCGAGGGCGCGCAGCTTGCGTTCTCGCACATCGAGCGCATGACCGATCGCGTGGTGCCGCTCGCGAAGAGCTTGGGATCGGACCTCACCTTTCCCATGGACGTGGCGAGCGATGCGGACATCGAGCGCGGCTTCGCGCACCTCGCGACCCGCTGGGACGCCTTCGACATCCTGGTGCACGCCGTGGCGTTCGCGCCGCGCGAGGCGTTGAGCGGCACCTTCATCGAGGCGACGACCCGCGACGGGTTCCGGGTGGCGCACGAAATCTCGAGCTACAGCCTGACCGCCCTGGCGAGGGCGTCGCTCCCCTTCATGCAGGGACGCGCCGGCGCAATCTTGACGCTGAGCTATCTGGGCGCCATGCGCTCGCTGCCGGGCTACAACGTCATGGGGCTCGCCAAAGCGAGCCTCGAGGCCAATGTACGCTTTCTGGCCGCCGATCTCGGGCCGCTCGGCATCCGCGTGAACGCGGTGTCCGCGGGGCCCATCAAGACCCTGTCTGCCGCCGGCATCCCGGGACTTCGCAAGATGCTGGCGCATGTCGCCGCCGTCTCGCCGATCAAGCGCAATGTCACCATCGAAGATGTAGGCAATGCCGCCGCGTTCCTGTGCTCGAACCTCGCGGCCGGCATCACCGGCGAGGTCACCTACGTGGACGGCGGATTCAACACGGTCGCGATGAACTTTGCGGGCGAATCGGGGGACTCATGATTCGAGGCTCGCGGCTGTCAACCTGCGGCGGCTTGCCCCGTTGAAGCGAGATGGGATCATGGCTCAGGATTCGGCACGTCTCCGGAGGTTGATGTGATGTCAAGAAGTGTGATGATTTGCGGCTTCGCGGCAAGCCTTGCGCTCGCCCTCGGAGCCTGCACGACGCTGCACGTGGCCACGGACGTGAATCCCGCCTTCTCCGTGGCCAATTGCCATTCCTACACCTTCGCCAGCGAGCACACGGTGAGCGCCGGCCAGCCCGGAGCGTGGGGCAATCCCTTGAACGCCGACCGGCTGCGCAGCGCCATCGAGGGCAACCTTGCCGCGCGCGGCGTCACCCGGGCCGACGGCCCGGGAACCGCGGACTGCGTGATCGGTTACGCCATCGGCACCCGGCAGGTCTTCAACGATTACTACGGCGGCTGGGGGCCGGGCTGGGGCGTCGGCTGGGGCGTCGGTTACGGCTGGGGCCGCGGCCGCTTCGGCGGCTGGGGCTACGACGGCCCGTGGGTGGAGGATGAGACCCGCATCGCGATCGACATCTTCGACGCGCGAGCTCACAAAGCCATCTGGCACGGCGCGGTCAGCCAAAATGCCTCGGATCTGCGGGGCGCCAACGCCGAGGCCAAGATCAATGCGGCCACCGCAGCGATTTTCGGCAAGCTGCCGATCGGGACACCGCCGCCGGCACCGCCGGGGGGTAAAGCCGCGACGTAGCGGAATAGACGTAGCGGAACAAGGGAATTCCCTGCGTCCACTTGATTTTTTCGCTCAGCGCTGCCCCGGACGCGCCCCCACCCGGTGCACGAATACGTAGTACAGCGCGCCGAGCACGGCGGCCACCGCCACCACCAGCAGCACGAATCGATGCAACGAGCCCTGGAGCAGCTCGGGATGATCACCCAAGGTCGCTCCAAGCCAGGCGAGGACCGAGCACCAGAGCAGCGATCCCGCCAGGGTCGCCGCCGAGTACCAGCGGAAATCCCATTCCAATACCCCCGCCGGAATCCCGATCAGGTGACGGATGACCGGCAGCAACCGCGCGAAAAACACCCCCGCCCAGCCGTAACGGGCCGACCAAATCTCGGCCAGCTCGATTTTTGCGGGCGGCAGCGCCACGTAGCGTCCGAAGCGCATGACGAAGGGCCGCCCGAGCCAACGCGCGGCCAGGTACATGAGCGCGGCGCCCACCCAGGACCCCGCCGTGCCGGCCAGCACCACGCCGATCAGCGACAGATCGCCGCGCGTGTGGGCGAGATAGGCGGCCGGCGGGATGATGGTCTCACTCGGGATGGGCACCAGCGTGCTCTCGAGCGCCATCAGGCCGGCGATCAGCCCATAGCCGCCCTGGGACAGCGCGGACAGATACCAATCCGAGAACTGGTGCAGAAGCGCTGACACCGGGACTTGAGCCTAATCGAGCGCTTGGGGATTCAATATCACCTTCGAGTCGGCCCGTACGGCCACCTCGTAGGCCTGCGCCTCGGCGGCAGCGGCGGCCTGCGCGAATTCGCGCCGGGCTTCCGCGTCCGTCTGCTTGGAATCGCCGCTCGGGTCTTCGCGCACGGCGCTCACCTGCACCACGGCCGCATCACCGTTGGTCAGCGCGACGCTGGAAAATACCGGCTTCCCCGCGGGCTTGGGTCCATCGAACGCGTCCTTGCGAACGTCGAGCGGCACCGCCTGATCCGCCCGCCCGACGAATTTCGGCGCTTCGGCGGCCACCCCCAGGGATTTCGCGACGCTGTCCCAGGACTCCCCGGCGTCGAGCCGCTTGGCCGCCCCGGCCGCGGCCTGGGCGGCGAGCTCGGCGCCGCGCTCCTTCTTCCAGGCGGCAACCACGTCGGCACGCACGGCCTCGAGCGGCTTCTGCTGCGGCAGCACGTGATCGGTGGCGCGCAGCACCACGCCGCGTCCCTTCTCGAGCTCCACGATCGGACTCAAGCGCCCGTCGAGCACATCCTGGCTGAAGGCAGCCTGCAGCACCGCGGGTGCCTTGAGATCTCCACCGCCATCCGTGCGGCTGAAATTCGGGATGTCGTGCACCGTGAGGCCGGCCTTGCGGGCCACCACGTCGATGTCCGAGGTGTTCTGCAGCGCTGCATCCGCAAGCTGGTCCTGCGCGTCGTTGAACAGCCGCTCGGCCTCGCTTTGCCGGTACTCGGCGGTGAGGTCGTCTTTGGCCTGTTCGAAGGTCTTCGTCGCGGTCGGCTGAATGCCCTCGAGCTTCAAGATGTGATAGCCGAATTGCGTCTTCACCGGACCCTTGATCTCGCCCTCCTTCATGCCGAAGGCCGCGTCGGCGAACGGCCCCACGTAAGCCTTGCGGTCCGCCCAGCCGAGATCGCCGCCCTTCTGCGCGGAGCCCGGATCTTGCGAGAATTCGGTCGCGAGCTTGGCGAAATCCTCGCCGCTCTGGGCGCGCTTCAATATCTGCTCGGCCTTGGCTTTCACGGCGGCATCATCCTTCGCATCCGCGACCTGCAGAAGTATGTGGCGCACGTGGCGCTGTTCGGGCTGCACGTAGCGCTCCGGCGTCTTCGCCTTCTGTTCATCGTAGTAGCTCTTGAGCTGCGCATCGTCGACGGTGACCTTGGAGGCGAGCTCGGCGAGGCTCAGCTCGACGTAGCGCAGATTGACGGTCTCGGGCGTCATGTACTGCGCTTTATGCGCGTCGTAGTAGGTCTTGACGGCGGCATCGTCGGGTGTGGCCTCCGCCGCGTACTTCGCCGCCGACAGCGTGAGCCAGGCGAGCTCGCGCTGCTGCCGGGTGAGGGCGAGGAAGCGTTTGACCTCGGTGGCGGTCGCAAAGCTCGACGCGTTGATCGCCTGGTCGAGCTCGCGGAGCTTCACGTCGCGGCGAAACGCGTTCTCGATCTGCGCCACCGATCGGCCCTGGGCCTTCAGCACCGACAGTGCATAGGCGTAGTCGAATTTGCCATCCAATTGGAGCTGCGGGTACTGCGCCATTTCATCGAGCACCTGCCGGTCGCTCACCCGGTAGCCGAGCGCGTCCGCGCGCGTGGCGAGCGCCTCACCGTTGACGAAGTCGTCCAGCACGCGCTTCTTGATCGCGGCACGCTGGGCGTCGTCGATCGAACCGTTGGCCTGGCGCTGGGCCTGGGCGAGCTGGCGCTGATAGGCCTCGCGCACGTCGTTGCTCGCGATCTCGACGCCGTTGACCTTCGCCGCATAATTGGGCGCGCTCAGGGTCCAATTGATGCCCCAGAATACGAACACGAGAGCGATCGCTCCGAGCACCACCCCCGCCAACCAACCCTTGAGCTTGTCGTGAATCGTCTGCAGCATGTTCTAGAACCCTTCCAGCCGTGGCCCTGCGGGGCCGTGCGCACCCTGACCCGTTGCAATCCCTCGAGCGCGGCCTTGCGGCTCGCGCGGGACTCTTCTGTCCTGGGAAATGGCGGAGTGGACGGGACTCGAACCCGCGACCCCCGGCGTGACAGGCCGGTATTCTAACCAGCTGAACTACCACTCCGCATGCTGGTGGGTGCTGAGGGGATCGAACCCCCGACCCT
>Ga0182012_10000305_pt1 | contig 56420 bp, 44 predicted proteins | sample 612S2SmetaG_FD_120486 | JGI IMG/M metagenome (GOLD analysis project Ga0182012, IMG submission 120486) | Permafrost microbial communities from Stordalen Mire, Sweden - 612S2S metaG | ecosystem: Environmental > Terrestrial > Soil > Wetlands > Permafrost | place: Sweden: Stordalen | collected... | reverse complement strand
CCGCCGCCGCCGCCGCCGCCGCCGCCGCCGCCGGAAAGTGTGATCACGGTCGGGCTAGAAGTGGTGGATAAGTACGTGGAATCGGTCGCCTTGGTCGCCGTCACGATGCACGTTCCGGCACTCGTTGCGTTGAGAATGTCCCCCACAACTGAGCAGTCGGCGCTGCCGGCATTGGTGACCGAGTAGGTCACGGCCCCCGTACCAGCACCACCCGAGGTCGTTAGCGTCATCGGCGAACCGACAGTCCCCGCGGAGTTGACAATGTTCAACGTTGGTTGGGTATCCTTCGAAACTGTTAGTTGGTTGGACGTCGCGACCGTGTAGTCCGATTGGTCGTAGGTCGCGGTCACTGTTTCCCCCGCTGTTTCGGCGGTCGTGATTTGGCAGGAATCGACGTACGATTCGCCACCCGACCCATTGGGACCATCGTCACTCCAGAGACCAGTGGAGCAGGATCCCGGCGTCCCAGCTGAGTCCGTGACGGTAAATGTCCCCTGAGGTTCAGAGTCACCCGCGGGCACGTTCAAGGTCACGGAATATAGGTTGCCGCTCGCCGAAGCGATAGGAGATCCACTGAGAACTAATGACTGCGCCGGCGGCACGCTTACGGAGGAACCGGTCGTCGTATCCGTTGGATCACTGTTGTAGTCGAAACCCGTGTACGAGGCGAAGACGTCGGCCCCCTGCGTTTCCGGAGTCGAAATGTTGCAACTGGAGGTGAAGTTCTCTCCTCCACTGCCGTCAGAACCCGCTGAAGTCCAGTCGCCAGTGTTGCAGTATCCCTCTGATTGCGCTGAGTAGAGTGCACTGGCTTGTCCGCTCGGTGCCACGCCCGTCGAACTGTCCAATGTGAATTGGTAGGTGATTCCAGTCCCTTGCGACGGCTGAGTCTGCGTCACCGCCAATGGGTCGGTCTCGGTCATCACGTTGGACGCTCCGAAGGTGTAGTCGCTTCCCGAGTACGTGGCACTCAACGTCGAACCCACGGGCGCCTCACTGAGGAGAAAACAGAGGACTCCGAATTGATTGCCTCCTTCGTCAGTCCAACCCGCAGTGCACGACTGGCCGTCGCTGTCCGAGATGGTCAACACCCCTGTGGGCGCCACGTCATTCCACGGCAAGTCCACCGCAGCGGCGGCCAAGGTGCCTGAGAAGTTGTAAAGGGTGAGATCATTGTCCGTCGTCGATGCAATGGGGCTGTAGTCGCTGCCTAAGTACAGATAGTTAATACCGTCGTTCCAATGGCTGCTGGAAGTAAGGGCGCAGTTAGTCGTGTAAACGTCATAGACGCCACTGACGGCTGGCCCACTCCACGCCGACGATCCGCAGTCGAAGGCTACGTTGTCGTAGGCCAAGGCCCCCGCGTCTGCCTCGCCCGTAGGCGCGAGATCGCCGTGCGGCACTGTGAGCGTCATCGTGGCAGTCGCGGTATAACTCCCCGCCGAACCGACAAACGGCGTCACCGAACCTGACAGTTCTGGCGCAGAAGCCAAGACGTTGCTTGTCGTCGCCGAGTAGTCGCTGCCGCTGTAACTCGCCGAGACATTTGTGCCGATTGGCTCGGCCGTAGAAATTGTGCACGTCGCCTCGAAAACACCTGATCCGAAGTCGTCCGTCGCGTCGCTGTTCCACGACGACGACTGGCACGATCCTCCCAAGTTGTCCGAGATCGTCACCGTTCCCGTCGGGCCCGTCGTACTAGGTACCGTCAACGTCACAACGTACTGACCACCCTGGTCATAGGACGCGAGTTGCAGCGTCCCCGAAACTGGCGTTGCGCCAGCCACCGACGCCATGACGGGGAAGCTGAGCAGCACCATCAACGGCGCTGCAGCCCACTTAATCCAGTGCCCGCACCTAACGCGAACGGGTAGACCCTTCTCGGTGTGCAACGTACTCACTTGCCCTCCTCTTTCAGAAATGCTTGGATCTCATCTTCCAGTGTCGCGTGAAGCGGTCAAAGCTCGAGAGGGGATCTCGCTAAGTGGGCAACTTACTTATCTGCTCGTCGATGGAACTGACGAAGAATTGTCGAGAAATCGTACCGAGCCGTCCTGGTTTTGTCAATTTCGACCCACTGTTCACCACGCCTCGGCACGTCTTGGACCACCTTGGCGCACTCCCGAGGCGAATTGTCGTGCCCGCAGCAGCGATAGAAGTCTGGGCTTTCTCTCAATTTTCTGGACGGGCGTTTTCTCTGCCGTATGAGCCACATGCGTTCGACAAGCAAATCGGGCCGAAGGGATGGAGAAATAGATAATTTAGATAGGAACGCCCAGCGAGCCCTGTTTTGTTGCCCGAACAGCTACGTCGGTGTATATGTGAATAACTCCGGTCGCGAAGTGCCAGCACCTCACGAATCCTTAGGGATCAGCGCGCGCCCTTTGTGCCCAGTCCTTGGGCGGCGGACTCCGACAAGCGCGTACGTTTGGCGAAAGCCGTCCCTAGTACCGTGTCCCGTATGTCGAAGTATGTGGATGGCGGGCACCGCACCGTCACGCGCCGTTCACCTCAACGACGCTACGTGCGTGCGAGGATCGCCGCAAGCGGCCTCGTGCTCTTGAGCGTCTCCGTGGTCTCCATTGGCACCTTCGCCGCGTCAACGGACGCTCGAGCCAACACCCTGCAAAACGCTGCTGATGACTCGGCGAGCGGGTGGTACCCCAACGAGCCCCAGCTGACTCCCGCAGCCGTATCGGGAGGGAGCTTTGGCGAACTCTTCGACACCCAACTCAACGGCCAGGTCTACGCGCAGCCACTGGTCAGCCAACCCACCGTGCTCGCTGTCACCGAAAACGACTACGCCTACGGACTCAACGCCACGACCGGAGCAATCGAATGGACCCAGAACTACGGCCCGCCCGCGAATCCCGAGATGCAAATCAGTTGCGGTGATGTAGGTAGCAGCCTCGGCATCACTGGCACGCCCGTTATCGATCCGGCAACCGGTGTCGCATACTTCGTCGCCGGGACCGACGGGGGTGTCAATGGCGCAACCGAGTGGTTCATGGAGGCGGTGAACGTGCAGACCGGCGTCGCACCCGCTAATTGGCCCGCCGGCGGCGTGCAGATCACCGGTTCTGCAGATGACGATTCGGGGACCGTCTTTAACGGCGAACGGGAGACTCAACGACCCGGGTTGGTGCTGGTGAACGGTGTCGTCTACGCCGCATTCGGCTCCCAGTGTGACTACGGCCCGTGGGAAGGGTGGCTCATTGGCGTCTCCGAGAGTTCCGCGTCGATCACGACGAGGTGGTCCAGCGAGACCAATGTGGCGCTCTCTTCGACGGGTCCTGGCGCGGGTATCTGGCAGTCCGGGTCCCCGCCCGTCGTCGACAGCAATGGTGACATCTTCGTCGCCACCGGTAACGGCGATATACCCTCGACGCCGGAGCCAGGCAGCAACACGTCATTGACGACCTACGGCGAAGCAGTGGTGGAACTTCACACTGATAACTCGGGGATTCTGAGGGTCAAAGACTGGTTCATGCCGGCAGACGCCACGCAACTCAACAGTGAAGACGGCGACCTCGGCTCGGGTGGACCCGTGGCGCTCCCTGCCAGCATGGGCACCACCAACGAGCAGCACGTGATGCTCGAAGATGGCAAGCAGGGAATCATGTACGTCCTTGACATGAACAACTTGGGCGGATACCAACAGGGAACGAACTTCGGAGACAACGTTCCCTTCGAAACTCCCAATTACGGCGGCATTTGGTCCAAACCGGCCGTCTGGCCAGGCGACGGCGGCTACGTCTATGTCCCAACAGCCGGAGTGTATGGACTTCAGACCAACGGCGGATCCCTGATTGCCTTCCAAAGAGACGTGAATAGTAGCAACGACGTCACCTTCCAACTGGTCGGTGCCACCGTGAACTCGGGTAATACTTTTGCCTACGGTTCGGGCACGCCAATCGTCACGTCGAATGGCACGACCTCGGGATCGGCGGTGATCTGGATCATCCACGACTCTGGCTCTAACGGTCTCGATTCTCAACTGGAGGCATTCAATCCGGTCCCCGTCAATCCCGGCCCAACCGGGACGCTGGAGGAGATTTGGAGTTCACAATTTTTTACGTCGACCGTCTTCAGCGCACCAGGCGTCGACAATGGCGTGGTTTACGTCGGCACGAAGGATTCGACGCTCATGGGCTTCGGTCTCCTCGCGTCGCCGACGCCCGCATTGAGTGGAAGCAAGGTGACATTCTCCCCGACGGTCGTCTCTCAGTCTTCGAGCGGCACCGCGGTCTTCACTGCGAACGCTCCGACGACCGTTACGTCCTTCACCCTGTCCGGTGGCGCATTCACGATGGGCAGCCCGAGCGCCTCGTTGCCCGACAGCCTCACTACAGGTCAGAGCATCTCTGTGCCAATCACATTCACGCCCACGGCACTTGGCGACAATCCTGGTTCAATCACGGCGAACGTCACTGGCGGCACGACGGAAGCCACGCTCGACGGTCAAGGCGTCACGCCGAGCGCGACGTTCACCATATCCCCGGCTGAAGTCGCGTTTGCACCACAACTGATTGGTGGACCGCCCACCACACTCGGCGTGACATTCACGAATGTATCGAGCAACCCCATCACGATCTCGGGATTTAAGGCCCCGGCGCTTCCCTTCACGGTGACGAATCCCCCCGCCAACCAGTCGCTCGGCGCCGGCGACTCCCTCAGTTTCACCGTGAGCTTCGCTCCCCCGGGATCCTCCGGCGACTTTGACCACGAGTTCGCGAGCGTCGCAACCCTCGACACGACGGCGGGTAATTTCGGCGTCGCAATCTCGGGCTCCGCCGATCCCCCGGCAACGCTGACGACGATCCCGGGGACCGTTAGTTTTGGGGACGTTGACGTCGGTTCTTCGGTGACCATGAACTTCGAACTGGGCAACCAGGGGGGGACTCCGTTGCTCATAACCCAGTCGACCCCGCCCACCGGTCAAGGATTCAGTGCGCTCACAGATCCCTTTACCCAACTCGCCGGGACCACCCCGGCGGACACGATCGCCGCCAATAGTTCGATCGTCGAAACCGTGCAGTTCACTCCCACGGCGGCGGGTCCGGCGACTGCACAGTGGTCGCTAGAAGGCAACGACGGGAACGGCATCCAGAACGTCACGTTGACGGGAACTGGCGTCACTCCGACCCCTTCTTCGCCACCACCTCCATCGACGGCCCCAAGTCCGCCCGAAACGACCACCACCACGACAACGCCGCCGACACTGGAGATTACGACTAGGTCGGGCCATTCGGGTGTCCGGCTGATTTTAAAGACCGTCGGTGACCCCTCCGGGGGTTCCACCACATTTCGCGTGCGCGACGGCACGGCGAAAGGTTGCTCACTCAGTGGCCGCGATCTTCGAGCCGCATCCGCCGGTACCTGCGTAGTCACTGCAAAAAAGTCTGCGAGTGGCGTCACCCCGAGCGTCTCGTCGCCTCCCACGATCGTTACCTTTACCCGCTCGGCCAAACTGAGTCTCGCGCCGATGGTCATCAACTTCGCGGCGTCGAGCTCGACCCTCACCGCCGCGAACGAGGCAACGCTCCTCGGTTGGATGAAGGAGTGGCGCACGGGCGCGACGGTCATCGTTACCGGATACGCCAAGGACGACGCCACGTTGGCGAAGAGTCGGTCTTCATCCATTGCTGTCTTCATCGCGAGCAAAGTTCACGTCACTGTCGTCAATAAGGCCAACACGACTGTCGACGCGGCAAAGGCGATAATCGTCTCGAGCTGACGGTCCCAGGTACTGCCGAGATCTTCAATGCCGACGGTTCCAGGTCTATCCGGCCCTGGGGAGTCAGACGCCGATGCACACTTGTCAAGCCACTCGAGCAATTTAGGGGCTTCTTATCACAGCACTAGGACTCGCTCAAGAACGACTCGCATACTGACTCTCAACTAGTTGCAGTGAGAGGAGTTAAATATGGATTGGACTGACGAAGAACGCGAAGACGATCCAACGACCCCGACCCACCAGATCGTCGTAGAACACAAAGCCCGACTGAGTTTCATGAACGCAATGGTCGCGGCCGCTCTGCTCATTGTCGTCGGCGGATTCGGCTTTGCGCTGGGCCACGACGTTGTAACACCAACGGCTGCTCCCTCTACGCAGTCGCGCGTCGCAAACCCCTTCTTTCCGACGAACGGCTCTGGTGGCTCCAGCCGCGCCGGGGCGTTAAATGGCGCGGGAGGATTCGGTGGGTTCAGTGGACGTATCCCCTTTATTTCCATTCCTAGCGGCAGTGGGACGCATAGTTCCGGTGAAGCCGCCGCCAAAATCGCCAAATTAGTCGACCCCGGTCTCGTCGACATCGATACCAATCTCGGCTACCAGGACGGCGCCGCCGCCGGAACTGGCATGATCCTCACAAAGAATGGGTACGTGTTGACGAACAATCACGTCATTGATGGCGCGACGTCCATCACGGCGCGCGACGTCCAAACTGGCACTACCTACAAGGCGACGGTCGTCGGCTACGACGTGACCAGCGACGTCGCGGTCCTCAAATTGACCGGCGCCGAGGGGCTCACCACGGTCACGATCGGCAACTCGAGTGACGTAACCAAGGACGAGAGCGTCGTAGGTATCGGCAACGCCGGAGGTGTCGGCGGCACACCAACTTACGCCGGCGGTAAAGTTGTCGCCCTTGGCCAAGCCATCACGGCGACCGACGAGGAGAACCCTGCTGGCGCCGAACGATTGACCGGAATGATCGAAACGAACGCCGCAATCGAGCCCGGGGACTCCGGCGGTCCATTGGTTGACGCCAAGGGCAAGGTGATCGGTATGGATACGGCCGGATCCTCAAGCGGAGGGGGCTTCGGGTTTGAAGAGTCCGGCGTGGCCACAGCAACCCAAGCTTACGCAATCCCCATCAACACGGCACTCTCCATCGTGACCTCAATCAAGGCCGGTGATGGTTCATCCAGAATTCATATCGGCACGACGGCCTTCCTCGGCGTCGAGGTCACGAACGCCGGGTCGAGTTCGACGAGTGGAGTAACACCCGCGACGACGAGCGGGGTGACGATCCAAGAGGTGATCCCGAATACTCCTGCTGCCTCGTCGGCACTGACGGCGGGTGACACCATTACCTCGATCAACGGACAGAGTGTCACGACAACGACGGGCCTGGCCGCCATTTTGCAGACCCTCAGGTCGGGCGAGGCAATCCAGGTTGGCTACGTCGACCAGAGTGGTGGCCACTCTACGCTGTCGGTGTCGCTCGGCTCTGGCCCGGCTCAGTAGCGAAGTAACCCTCTGGTTCACCGTGACGACGGATTCTGCGAAGACCTCGGCCATCGCAGGAACCGTTTTCACGTTTCGTCCTTCGGTCACTCCGCTCTGGCGCAGTCCTAGGGTGTTCAAATCATGATTCCCCTCTCCGTGCTCGAGCTCGCCACGGTGGCCACGGGCTCCACGCCCGCTCAAGCTCTACGTGAGACGACCGAACTCGCCGTCGTCGCGGAAAGGCTCGGCTACGAGCGTCTGTGGGTGGCCGAGCATCACGGAATGATGGCCGTCGCGAGTTCGGCACCCGCGGTCGTGATCGCCCATCTCGCCGACGCCACGACAAGGATCCGCGTGGGCGCTGGTGGCGTCATGCTGCCCAACCACGCGCCGCTTGTGATCGCGGAGCAGTTTGCGACCCTCGAAGCCTTCCACCCGGGGCGTATCGACCTCGGGCTCGGTCGAGCTCCCGGGAGCGACGTGCGGACGGCGAGGGCCTTACGACGTGACGCCCACCTGAGCGCCAACTCCTTTCCCGATGACGTCGTGGAGTTGATCAGTTACCTCGTGCCGCACGACGAACCCACGACCTCCCTCTTCGCGACGCCCGGCAGCGGGTATCTCCCGGAGGTGTGGCTTCTTGGCTCTTCGACGTACAGCGCACAACTCGCGGGCATGTTGGGCCTGCCTTTCTCCTTCGCCTACCACTTCGCGCCCGATCTGCTCGACGCCGCTATATCCCTCTATCGCTCGACGTTTCGCCCGTCGATCCTTCTCGAGCGACCCCACGTGATGGTGGCCGCGTCAGTGCTTTGTGCTCCGACGAGCGGCGAGGCCGCTTGGCTCGCGGGGCCTTCGGCGTTGAGCGTCCTCCTGCGGCGCACCGGACAGTTTGGTCTGTTGCCGTCGCCCGAGGAGGCGAAGGCGTACCGCTATAACGAGGAGGAAAGAGGTTATCTGGAGCAGGCGACGGCGTCCCATCTGGTGGGTGACCCCCAGCGCGTACGAGAGGGGCTCCTTACACTCCAGGAGCGAACCCAGGCCGACGAACTCATGCTGTCAACGCGCGCGCACTCCCTTGAAGCACGCGTGAGTTCCCTGTCATTGATCGCCCAGTCGTGGGGGATGACCGACGAGAGTGCGCCAGGGCCCCGCTGAACTTGGAGCGAACACGCCGAGACAGTGCTGATGAGGGCCGAGATATCACTCGTTCCGCCTTCGTAGACTGGGCTATCAACTTCCCGATAAATCAATACTGGGGGCGGCATCGCTGGGCCCGGCGGACGCTCGCGAGCGCGGGCGCGCTCGCACTCTCTCTCGTGAGTGTTTCCGTCTCGTCCGCATCCGCGAGCACGAGTCCACGAGCGATCGAGATCACGCGAACGATGACCACATCCAAGTGCCCTTGGATCGATGAGTCCCGCGACGGCCGGGCAACTCCCGTGCAACTCGCCAGTCAGGTGGTCGCTCGCATGACTCTTGACGAAAAGGCCAACTTCGTGGCGCTGAGCCGAGGTCACGGACTTCAGAACTTCACAACGGCGATTCGATCGCTCTGCGTGCCGTCGCTCACCCTCTCCGACGGTCCTGACGGTATTGCCGGTCAGACCACGGGGGTGACGCAACTACCCTCGGCCATCGGTATCGCGGCAAGTTTCAACCCGAGCCTCGCGTACGCGACGGGACGTCTCGTGGGGGCGGAAGCGCGCGCCAAGGGGATCGACGTCGTCCAGGGACCGGACCTGAATCTGGCTCGTGTGCCCCTGAGCGGACGAGTCTTCGAGTCATACGGCGAGGACCCGCTGCTGACGTCGAAAATCGGTGTCGCGAACATCGAGGGGATTCAGTCGGAGAACGTGATGGCGTTGGCCAAGCACTTCGTCGCCTACTCCCAAGAAACAGCACGAGCGCGGATCGACGACGTCGTCACCAAACGAGCCCTAGCGGAGCTCTACGACGCACCGTTCGAAGCGGCCGTGAAGATTGCCCACGTCGCGGGGGTGATGTGCGCCTCCGGGTCGCTCAATGGCGTGCGGCTCTGCTCCAGTCCCTACGTGTACTCCACCCTCGCCTCCTGGGGCTTTCATGGATTCGTTCGATCCGACGCCCGCGCCGCACCCGGAGCGACGCCGGCCTTCAACGCCGGTCTCGATCTCATCAAACCAATCTCGCCCCTCACCATTGAGCGTCTGGTTCGCGCGGACGTCTTGCGTGTGAAGTATTTGAATCGAGCGGTGCGCGCCGTGCTCACCGAGATGTTCGCCTACGGACTCGTCACCCACCCTCGTCAGCCGACCGTCACTGCGGTCGCCACCACCCCGTCACACGCATCGACGGCGTTGCTGGCGGCCGAAGAGAGTGTTGTGCTGCTGAAGGACGATGATGGTGCTCTCCCGCTATCTCACCGCGTTAGTTCGATTGCGGTCATTGGCACGGACGCTCGCTACCCCCTGAGCTCGGGCGGAGGAAGTTCCGCGGTGCTGGCGCCCTACGTGATCTCACCGCTCACGGCACTGCGGTCTGCCGTGGGCGCTTCCGTGCGAGTGACCTACGCCCCCGGTGGGCCAGTTTCTTTGAGCGTCGGTGCGCTGAGTCGCGGCGGCGTGGTGATTGGTGCCTCGCTCCCCGCACAACAGCGCGTTACTACGACCAGCATCTCCGACAACGCCGATCTCCACATTGAAGCGGCGTCGAACGTCACCGACGCAGTCATTACTGCCTCTGCGCCGGGCACTGGACGGGGCTGGAGCCACTGGCGCGCCGGTCTACGGGTGAAGAGGTCGGGACTGTACGAGATCTCAGTGAAACAGATCGGCGACACCTGGATCTACCTCAACGGACGAACGATTCTGGCGTCGCCGGGTCTTCATGCCCCGGCCTCCATGGCGACAACCATTCGCCTTCACACCGGAAGGAAGTACACGTTCAAGGCCCGTTGGTTCTCAGTGATCCGACAGAGCCCTCCCCGTCTCGGCCTCGTGGACGTGACGCCACAGATTCGAGCCGCCGCAGCGGTGGCTCACAAGGCCGCGATTGCGGTGGTTTTTACCAGCGAACCCAGCTCCGAAGGCGTCGACCAGACAAGTTTCGAACTCCCGGGTGATCAGAACGCACTGATTGGAGCGGTGGCGAAGGCCAACCCTCATACGATCGTCGTGCTTAACACGGGCAATGCAGTTTTAATGCCTTGGCTCAACCAAGTGCAGGGGGTTCTCGAGACGTGGTACGGGGGTGAAGAGGATGGTCGCGCAGTAGCCAACGTCCTCACGGGTGCTTTCGATCCTTCGGGACGACTTCCCATTTCGTTCCCCGCGAGTCCTACCGAACAGCCAACCGCTTCACCATCGCAGTTTCCCGGCGTGGATGACCGCGTGAGCTTCGGTACCGGCAGTGACGCTCTGGACGTGGGCTATCGCTGGTACCAATCGCACAACGAAACGCCGCTCTTCCCGTTCGGCTTTGGACTCGACTACACCACCTTCGACCTCTCCAACGCGAGTGTTCGAGTCGACGCGTCTCGACTACTGGTCAATCTGACGGTCACCAATGGCGGCACGCGTACGGGTACCGACGTAGTGCAAGCCTACGTTCGAGACCCCGTCTCGGCCGGAGAGCCCCCCGAGCAACTGCGCGCATTCACTCGAGTCGTTCTCGCACCCAACTCACGACGCAACGTAACAATGGCGATACCTCTTTCGAGCCTTAATGTCTACGTCCGCGGCGAACTCGTGCTCGAGAACGGTGGGTACTCGATAAGTGTGGGACAGTCTGCCGACAATCTGCCGATCTCCATGCAGGTCCAATTGACGTAGCGGAACCTCCGGAGAAATTTGAGTGTTTCGACACGGCGCAAGTAGAGGGACGTGGCTCGCCCCCGCAAGGGCATGTTGGGGAGAACCACCTCAGCTGAGCACTGAGAACCAACTTCGAACGAATCGAAGGGCTCGTACATTCTCTACGACAAATCTCGAAAAATGACCTCGTTGTCAGGGAGTTTAGGGTCTTATGTTCCTTTCGTGTGAGGGAGCGCGAGCTGATCTTTCTCCGTAACCTGCAGCAACGCGTTTCTCTTTTGCATCAATTCCGAGGACGACGCGACGTTCGTCGGTCGCCAGTCACAGCGGAGCGATGCGGACAGCGAGGCCATTGTTACAGCCTCACTCTGGCTCGAGGGGGCGAATGTCTCGTCGTAAAACGTAGCGACGTCTCACGGTGTCGTACTCAAAGATGTCTGCTCGCGAGCACTCTATGGACGACGACTTTCCCACCTTCGCTAGTGGGGCTATTCGCGCGAACATCGACTCCTCGATGTGGTCCCCCAGGCGGGGGTGTTGAGCATCGCTGCCAGCTTGCTGTGGACAAAGCCGGAATACACCATTCTCCACACGTATTTGTGACTGACCGCTTTAGCCGTGACACGGTTGTCCAACATTCGTGCTCAGAGTGTCTCGTACAGCAGACGTCCCCGCTCCCAAACTCCGCTGTTCGTCGCCAACCTCGCGATGACGGTCACGACAACGTTGCGACCACGATCAGTCCGTATTCAGAAGTTGCGGCGGAGGACGTTAGAGAAATAGTCCATCCAGTGAGACCCAACGCCGTGAGCCGTCCTTCCAAGTACACGGCGACGGCCTGCGCCCGCTTTCTGCCCAACGCGGAGCCATTTGGATTAGACCCACCGATGGCGGCTGGGTCACCATAGCCCGACAAAGCGATTTGCGTACTCCCCTTGGACTTGACCTCGTCAGCGAGGTCTTGAATCTGACTCTCCAGCGCCGATGAAAGTGTCGATGACGCCAGCGTGAATTGTCCGACCACAACCTCATTGGGTCCCGGGTTAGGCGGAACGATCTTTTTGATGTTCCACTGTGCGAATAGGGTGGCCGACGTAACGAAGGGATAGGTGGACCCATTCGAATACGAAGTGCCAGTCCCATTAGGCTTCGTGTTCCAGTCCACGAATATATAGCCGATCCGCGTGAATCTATTCAACGTCAGTGCCGTTGGTTTGCGGGCGTGCTCAACTGACATCGTGCCGCTCCCGCCATTGGCGTCGTACCTCACGGCGTGAGCAGCAACAAGAGGTATCTTCTTCCATTGTGCGTAGAGAACAATGGAGACTTTGAAGGAGTACGTGGAGCCAGGTTCAAATGTCTGACCGGAACCGCTGGCCGACGTATTCCAGCCAAGGAACGTGTAACCAGTTCGAATGAAACTACTAGGCGAGATAGCCGTAGGCGTATTATCAATCTCCGACGCCGTGGAGCCCGCTCCCCCATTTGGAGAGAACGTAACTGTGCGTGAGGGAGCTTTTCCCCTCTTCCATTGGGCAAAAAGTTGCGTCGACTCGCTAAAGGGGAATGCCGCGCCATTGGCGTAACTCAACCCTGAGCCATTCGCCGAAGTGTTCCAGTCGGTGAAGGAGTAGCCCGCTCGAGTGAAGTGATTCAGCGAAAGTGCAGTCGGTGCGCTCTCATTTTCCGGAGACATCGTGCCAGCGCCACCGTTAGGTTCAAAGGTGACCGTTTCGACCACTGCGGTAACTGACAAACTGTACGACCAAGTACCCGTATCGCCGCGAGCATCCGAGTCGGTCCCCGACACGCCGTATGTTCCAGCGGAGAGCGGACCAGTCGTCGAGATCAAGCCGGACGCGTTCACCCGGAGACCCACGTTTGACTTTGTCGTCACGAAAGTAACAGCGCCCGTATTATCCTCAACGGATATCGGTCCCGCGGTAAACGCGCCCGAAGAGGATGTCAGCACGGTACCCGTAGTAGGAGATGTTTGGGTCAGTGTTGTCGTCGAACCCGACTTCGCGACAGTCAAACTGTATGTCCAGGTTCCGGTGTCGCCGTATGCGTCCGAGTCCGTGCCAGTGATTATGTAAGGAGATCCGGCAACGGAGAGTTCTCCCGTGCTTTGGAGTTCGTCACCGTTACTAATCGTGAAGCCGGGTGTAGTCGTCGCGAACGTGACTGATCCGATAAATCCTGAGGCTGCACCGAGCGTGCTGGTGAAGTCGGCGCTGTCGCTGGTGCTAGTGAAACCCGAGGTTGGGGGTCCCTGGTCGAGGGTGTCCGCCGTCACACTGAGCGAGTAACTCCAATCACCTGAGTCGCCACTGCTGTCAGAGTCGCTACCGCTCACTGTATAAGGGGAGTCAGCCACGGACAGCGTGCCGGCGGTTGACACCTGTCCAGAGGCGCTGACCGCTAAATCGGGATTTGCGGTGAGCGTGAGATAGTCAACTGAGCCATTCGCACCCGAATCTGTCGCCAAATCATCTACAAAAGTAGAACTACCGATGACGTCGGTCGTATTCGATGTTGGCGATTCTTGCGTGATCGTGTTGGTTACGCTCAACGAGTAGATCCACGTACCGGTGTCACCGAACATATCGGAATCGGTACCGCTTGCGGTGTAGGGAGAGCCAATGACGGACAGCGTTCCGGTCGTTGATACTTGCCCGGATGCGCTGACCACAAGGTCAGTGCTGGAGTCCGTCAAAAATGTCACCGGCCCGTTGGCCCCCGATGCTATTGCCAATGTGTCAGTGAACGTCGCGCTTCCTGCGACATTGGTCGTATTAGACGTGGGCGAAGCTTGAATGATTGGAGCCGACGCCGACGCCAACGGAGAAATGATCGAAGTTAACGCCAAAACGACGAAACTCCCCGAGAGTTTTGCAAGTTTCGCCCTCCCAATCATGTGGGCAACCTACTACCAAAAGGCCTTATGTGAATTGTCAGGGATCAAACAGGGTGGTTTTTGAAGGGAGGGGCGAGGAACAGTAGTTCGAATGAGTCCGCGTCAATGAAGTAACCGACGTGATGACTGAATGTCACAATGAAAATTCGAATGTAATCAGGCGGAGTCCTGGTTACGCAGCTAAGCGTTTTTGCTTACAATGTTGTAGACGACCCATGCACGGCAGACAAGGCGCGATAAGGAACCTGCGTTCCATCTTCGATCTAAGCATCTTTCGTGGTGAGTTTCGTGAGGTTCAAAGTTGAAGATCACTTCACCGATCGACAGCGAAGTTGAGAAAACTCTCGGCTCGGTGTACCAGGATGTCCTTGGCGAATCGAACCTCCGAATGAAGAGAATCGCAACCCTTGTTTTGCGCCCGGCCATGACCTGGGCAACCATCAGATATATCATGCGACTTCCGGTCGTGTTTGTTGACGTGCCTAAGTCCGAGAGATCCAGGGCCCAGTGGATGTTCGTTTCGAGCAAACCATGGAGACTCCGCGGATTTACCTCCTCTTACATCGAACTTCCCACGCCACTTCAGCTCTACTGGCAGGGCACGTCAAAGCAGAACCTGAGAACGCGCACTTCGCGGGCAAAGGAATCCGGGTTGAAAGTGGCACCGGTTGAACCGTCGAAGATCAGCGACGTACTTTCGCAGGTATTCCGAGACCGGGGCTGGGACGAACGCGACGTGGAGGCTGCGCGACGTGGTCTTCCGAAATCACTGAATGACGTTGTCTGCGTAGCGGTCTTCGATTCCAGCAACCGGGCTATTGGCTTTTGCATCGGAACCCTGGTGGGCAATGTTGTTCGAACGCTGTGGTCCTGCACCTCCCAACGGGGGACGGCGCGCTGGCTCTGCTTCAGTGGCTACGTAGAAGAGTCTTATGCGCGGGGAGCAAGATTTATTGTCGAGTCACCTCCTTGGGCCTTTACCGGAGGGAACCAGATTTTCGCTGGACACCTCGGATTCACGCCGGCGCGGGTTAGGTCTCTTTAGCGAACAACGTCTTCCGCCAACCGCGTGTCGACCGATCCGATCAAACTTCCATCTCAAAGACCAGTCGAGAGATCCGAGTTTCAATGCTCCATCTGGCCAGCCAGGGTCGTTCGAAGTATCGTGACGTCAGACTTATGTGCGCTCAACTCCTCCAGTCACGCTTCTTCGCTTGTTGTCGGAGCACTTCCAGATTGTGGGCTCTGGGTTGTACTCAACAGGGCGCAAACTCATTCTCATGAGTTCAGGAGAGCTCTCGGATATTGGAGAAGACAGCGTCTTCGTCATCCCGGTCGGCCCCAACTGTCGGCCAGAGTTCGTCGCTGACACGATTGAGAGCGTGCAGTATTTCGCTCCACTCGCGCGAGTCATTGTCGTCGACGACTCCCGCCGCGGGCTTGGGACCGACCTCGCTGAACGATATCGAGTGACGACAATAGAGGCATCTGCCCATGGTGTCTACGGAAGTCTCTATCTGAATCTCTCTGATGGGTTTCGAGAAGCTCTTAAGAGCCCCTTTCGAGTTCTCGTCCGACTCGACACGGATGCGCTCGTATCGGGTGAAGATTTCGAAGAAAAGGCGATTAGATGTTTTGACGCAGACCCTCAGCTCGGATCGCTCGGGTCCTTTCGCATTGGCTACAACCGGATTGGAATACGAAATCGAGAGTGGGCTAAGCGACGAATTCTTCTCTTCTTCGCACTGCACGGCTGGAGACGGCCCCGAGTCGCCCTGTCGATCGTTGGACTCCTTCGACGAGCTCGTGAGCATGGTTACAAACTTGGCGATTCAATCATGGGCGGTGCCGCGGTATACCGATACGAGGCCGTGTCAGCGCTCCACGAATCCGGCCTTCTTGGGCGGGCGGACCTTGCTTCGATGGGTCTGCAAGAAGATCACATCTTTGGCCTCGGTCTTCTTTCAATCGGGTATCACCTAGGAGAGTTCGGTGACAAATTCGACGACCTGCCGATGGGGGTGGATTGGCGAACTCTCCCAGCATCTCCTAAGGAACTTATGGAACTGGGCAAGTCACTCGTTCATTCCACCAAGGGATTCGAAGCGATGAGCGAGGAAGAAATCCGCGGTGAGTTTCGATCCGCGCGACGGCGACATTAAATTAACGCGGCGCTTCATCGCTGAGATTGTCTCTTTCTTTTGACTTCTTAATATCAATAGTGCATCGAGAGTTTCACTACGCGAACACTCGAGGCGTCCATCGTCACGCAATTGATTGTCACTTTACTTTGTTCGAATCTGAATTGAGGAACTGTTGAGCGATGGTAGGTGGAGCAGAGATTTGAGAATGCGAGTTTGTATGACATGTACAACGGCAACCTCAAAAACTTCTTCCTCGCGAAGACTGCACACCGTATCCCTAAGTTTGTGACACTGGCGATCTCGACGTCGCTCCTGGTGGCGATGGTTAACATCGACGCTTCTGCATCGGCGTTCGGCGGCAGAGACTCAAACTCAGTCCGTTCAGACGTCGTGTTGACGCTTGCGTCGGAGTCCAGTGGCAGTCAGTTCTCCGGACTTGTTAAGCGCTGGTCGACGATCACCTCGATTTCGCCGACGACTCCTGTCGCTACGACCGTCGTCTCGTCCGGTGGCGGCGGCAGCACTGGTGGCGGCGGTAGCAGCGGCGGCGGCGGAAGCTCGACTACTACACCTCCTACGACGACGACGACTCAGACCCCAACAACCACGACGACATCCCCTCCGAGCAGTGGACCATCGTCTTCCGTGGTCTCCACTGGCCTTATCACTGCGGGCCCGTCGCGAAGTGAGTGCCTTGAGCCGAATATTCCTGGCGGCGACATCGGACTCTCGTATCTTGAAAGTGCCGTGTCAAGTTTCGACAACATCACCAACAGCACTGTGACGTGCCTCTTGGCCTACTTGAATGGCGCACCAACGTGGTCTGACTGGACGAACCCGTGGGTTTCGACGCCAGGGTATGGTTACACCGCGTGGGTTGCTCAGGCCCCTCAAACGCGCCAACTCGTTCTACAAGTGGACTTAATCCCTCAGAGCCTCTCGAATGTGAGCAACCCGCTGGGTTGGGAGCAGTCGTGCGCGGCTGGCAACTTTAACAACTACGCCACCGAGCTTGGTCAGAACCTGGTCGCAGCCGGTCTTCAGAACACGGTGATTCGCCTTGGCGCAGAGATGAACGGTGCCTGGGAGGCTGACTTTGTTGGCAATACCACCCAGGAACAGAACTTGTGGGCAACGTGTTTCGCCAATGAAGTCACGGGTCTCCGCCAGGCGACCGGGGAGAACTTCCTGATCGACTGGAACCCCAACGCATTCAACCAGAACATCCCGTATGCGAACTTCTACCCTGGCAACGCTTACGTCAACATCTTGGGCCTCGACCAATATGACGTGTCAGGACTGTCTAGTGGACCCGTGACCTTTGCCCAATTGGTCACTGAGCCTGACGGCTTGAACACTTTTGAAGCATTTGCCGCTGCACAAGGTAAGCCCATGAGTTTCCCTGAGTGGGGTCTCTCGACATCACCCGGTGGCGATGACCCGCAATACATAGACGGAATCGGATCAACCGTTGCCAACAACGACTTCGCGTTCGAAGCTTATTTCGACGCGGGTTCGGGATCCAGCATGGAGTTGGGTTCCAGTACGCCCAATTCGCTTGTCGAGTTTCAAAAGTGGTTCGGCAACAGTTAGGTATCACGGAAGCACATTCGTCGAGAACACCGACTCCGGGGATCTAACAAGATTCTCGGATTCGGCAGTGCTGAAGCCAGTTAACTTTGAGGCACGAAGGAAAGCGCTGAGATGAAATCCGAACTAGGTATCTATCGTGAGTGACCTCGCTCCATCGGATGCGATTTGTACGGGAAAAACCCTCAAAGGACTAAGCGTCTGCGTGGTCTACGACTGTCTGTTTCCCCTGACACATGGCGGAGCCGAGCGTTGGTATCGAGTTCTAGCCGACCGGTTCGTAGAAGCCGGTGCCACGGTCACCTATCTCACGCGGCGGCAGTGGCCAAACGAATCCCCCAACTGGGCTGGGGTCACTGTGATCGCCGTCAGCCGAGGTGGTGATTTGTACGACGCTGAAGGCACCAGGCAAATTGGTCCGACGCTGTCATTTGGCTTCGGTACATTTCTCTGGGCGGTACGACACCGTCGCGGGTTTGACGCCGTAGTCGTTGCCAGTTTTCCCTTCTTTTCCCTCCTCGCAATCCAGGCAGCGCTTGTGGGTGTCAAAACGCCAGTGTTCGTTGACTACCACGAGGTGTGGTCGTCGCAGTACTGGAGGAGTTACGCAGGCCGCGCAACGGGAACGCTGGGTGCACTCATTCAAAAACTGTGTATTCGAGTGAGCCGTTTCGCTCAGGTCTTTACTATCGAGAGCGCTGAACGGCTCCGGTCAGAGGGCTTTCGGGGTGATCTCAAGGTACTGGCGGGCCTACTTCCCGAAAGTCGGGATCGAGGTGCGAAGCTAACCGTGTCGTCGCCTGATCCAATGGTGCTTTTCGTTGGCCGCCACCTAAAACATAAGGGAGTCCGCCTACTTCCGGAGATACTTGCGACCGCTCGTGTCTCGTTACCGTCGCTTCGAATGACCATTGTGAGTGATGGGCCAGAGCGAGTTGAGATAGAGACGGAAGTGCGTCGACTCGGGCTTTCCGACAACGTCCGTTTCACGGGTCACGTCGGCGACGACGAACTGCGCGAACTCTTCGCGAGCGCGTCGTGCACCATTGTGCCGTCGTTCCGAGAAGGGTACGGCATCGTGGTCGCCGAGTCCGTCGCCTCAGGTACTCCCGTGGTTGTCGCGGACAACCCGGAGAACCTCGCCACCACCTTGGTTGAGCCGGGAATTAATGGATTCGTTGTTGAACCAACGGTTCGTGGACTTTCCGAGGGCATCGTCGCCGCCGTCGCTGCTGGGGAGGAACTCCGTGTTTCGACGGCCGCGTGGAGCGTTCAGTACTCGAACTCAAAAAGTATTAATCAGTCCGCCGCCCAGATGGTTGAACGTTTATCGACCTTCGCTCGAAGATGACGATGCGGGCGAATACCGTCCGCGACGATTCGCTCGCCTCAATCCATCGGATCGTTCCTCTTCAGCGTCGCCAGGCGCCCCCATCGATACGGCTCTATTTAGATTGCGATAGTGGGGCGGAACCGACCAAGCTTGCATAAGACGATGCGTTAAGCCTCTCTCAGCGCGCTCTGTCGCAGGCAAACCAAGCAAATATCTGCGGGCGTAAGACTCTTTTCCCGATAATCGCTAATGGCTCTTGTCGACGCTGGGATCTCCTCAGAGACGCTTGGCAACTCGACGTGAGGCGAAGTGATGAGAAACGGAGCAATGAGTGGTGCTGCGGCGAGCACGATACCGACGACGAACGCACTACGGATGAATGATGACAGCGAGGCCGCCACCGCGGTAGAGACGAATTCAGGTTGGTCGTGGAAACTGAGAAACAGCACCACAACACCCGCGAGAGACAGAACGATGAGAGCAGCGCCACAGGCGAAGAATCGGCGAATTAACGTTGCCAAAGGAACCTTGACGTGCGTGCTCCGAAGACCCAGCGACTCCGCACGATAGCGAAGGACCACGCCAGTGCAGAAAACGAGCGGACCGAGAATGCTCAATACTCCAGCGGCAACGTCGGCGCTCCAACTGATCGAGCCAACCCTTCCAAAGCCTTGAGTGGACAGAGCCGCCAAGGTCCACAGTACGAAGGCTGCGAACGTCGCCATCAATCCAGGAGTCCTCGCCGCCGTTTCCGGGCTAAGGATGAGAATCTGACGAAGGTGGCGAAGACCGTCCGAGAAGGTACTGAGCTTTGACTCACCGATGCGCTCGGCGTACTTGGTGTCGACTTCGTGGATTCTCAGATTCGCCCATGAACTACGAATTAGCATTTCGGATGCGAATTCCATACCGGTTGACGATAGTTTGAGGTCCAAGATCTGCTGACGACGGAACGCACGAAAACCTGATTGGCTGTCGCGTATCGTCATCTTGTTCTTGGTTGCCTTCTTCACCAGGTAGGTGATCGTCGGCGTCCCAACGTATCGATGGAGCCAGGGCATTGTTGCCGTCGTGGCATCGTTCAGTCTCTGGCCAAGGACCATGTCGGCGTCACCCTTGAGCAACGGCAACAGCAACCGGGGAATGGCGTCCAACTCGTATGTCCCGTCAGCGTCTGCCATGATCACAAATTCCGACTGAGCCGCTTCAAAACCAGACCTCAGGGCAGCGCCATAGCCCGGCTCACGCTGATAAATGACCTGGGCCCCTGCAGCAGTGGCGACGTTGACTGAATTGTCCGTCGACCCATTGTCGACCACCAGCACGGAACCGTTGATTCCTGCGACGCGCATGGTCTCAAGCGCGTTCGCGACACAAAGCCCGACGGCCAGTTCCTCATCGAGGCAGGGAAAAACGACGGTAACTTCCACGCCGTGAAGCAGGTGATCCTGGTCAAGGTCACTACTTTCGACCTGACGCACTGCTTCAATCGAGGTCGTGTCAGCCGGAATGGAGCGCTCGACTGTGTCGTCAGTGGGCGCACCAATCTCGCTGTAGGGCGCCTCAATCTCGCTAAAGGGCTTCGTGAATGTCATTAGGCGACATCCCAGACTGAATTTAGGGCACTAAACACTCGGTCACTCCGCTTCAGCCCTTGCGAGGTACAGGCTCTCACAAAGCCGCATATTTGTCAAGCCGTTGATTATTAAGTGTTCATTGCTAGCGTTTCGAACGAGATTTTGCAGCAAATTGATGGGGATTTGACTTTCGCTCCTGCCGCGACGGAGTGTTCGGCGAACATTCAAGTCATCGACAAAACCGATATTTTGTACTTAATCAGGGAATCTGCCTCAGTCGAGAACGTTCCGTGAACGGCGCGATGAGCCGGAATATTGAGTGCACCTTCATCTCACTGAGCAATCGAGGCTAGTTAGGAATTCAAAGCGCGGCGATAGACGACGCTGATCCACGTCGCGAACGTATCTCCCTCAACACTCCCTCGGCGAAGCCGACGTTGCTCGCTAACTCTTCACCGGCCTGAACGTACGGATAGAGAATCGACTCCCGAGAACTGCTTGACCTCAGCCAATCAAGCCAGTGTCGGTAGAGGAGGTACGGAGACAAGACGAGAAAGAGCACCGCCGTCAGTGGGCTCACTAACGCGATTAGGCCAGCGAGCAGCGTTGCACCGGGTACTAGCGGGGCGATCGTCGGGATGTCCTTGTCGCGAACCCAGTCCCTACCTTTGGCACGACCATAACTATGAGAACGTCGAAACGTGTCTCGAAGGGATGCGTCAAAGCGATGGAGCATGACGATATTCGGGAAGAGTTGCACCGTGTCAGGTCCGTATCGCGCTCGAAGGGGCCGAGCCAAGGACTCCTCCTCGCCAGCGCCGCGCGCTTCGGTGAATCCCCCTGCTTCGCGCGCAGCGTCTACTCGCACGGACATGTTTGCCCCGACAGTGAAGTACACGGACCGCTGTTCCCATCGCATACGAGGCGGAGAGATTTGGTATCGCAGTCGAAGCCACAGTCCTGCACGCTCAGCAAGCTCTGCTTCTTGATGACGTAGTGGACGTCTATAGGCCACGTACCGGCGATTCAGCGTGTCGGCTTCTAAGGGCTCCACGACGCCGCCGATCATTGTTACCTCTGGACCAACACTGTTCCACGCCAGGCCGAGTTCCTGGAGCCAATTTCGGGGAGGGACGCAATCGTCGTCCATCATCGCCATGTACTTGCCCCGCGCCTCCGCGAGCCCAACATTTAGCGTGTGCCCGTGTCCCTGATTCAGCTCGAGGTTGATGAGACGAACACTCGGTCGATTCGCGATTGTCGCTGTCGAATCAGTCGATGCGTCGTTGACTACGAGGATCTCGTAGGCAAACTCGGTTGACTGGTCATCAAGGGCATCCAATGCCGACCGAAGGGTGCTCGAGCCATTGAAGGTACCAATAACCACTGAGAACATGAGGGCACGCGCATCGTTGACCTTCTTCGCCGTCATGGCCGGCTCCTTCGAGAGTGCACGATTCGAACGCTCGCACTATTCCGAGTCGTCGCTAAGCGGAGGTGAGTGCGTGACCACGCGATGTTCCTGGAGGCGAAATCTTCGAACATACATCTTCACGATACTGAAGCCTGCTCCCACAGCGACGAACTCGAAAACTTCTTCCCTCTGGCACGAACAGATGCAAATTGCTTGGTCGTTATGATTGAGTGATGGCGAGCGTGTGGTGCCAACTTGAGCGCGAGAGTACCACTGTCACATGGAGTAAGTGACAGATATGAACCACCGAGGGGCGAGACACGAGGTGTCGGCTCCGACAACCGAACTCCTCGACGCCGTCATCGTTGTAGTCGCGTACAACGAGGCCGAAGGCATTGGCGACTGTCTGCGCGCGCTCCTCTCCCAAGACACCGATCAGACATACGAGGTGCTGGTAGTCGACGATGGTTCGACCGACGCTACGTCTCGCGTGGTGAGGGAGTTTCAGTCGAACGATCCGCGACTTTTCCTCGTCAGCCACGACATCAACCGCGGCCGAGGAGCCGCTCGGAGGACTGGTCAGGACGCGAAATCCGCGCGCCGCATTGGCTTTGTCGATGCCGACATCATTGTGCCTCGTGATTGGTTGCAGCGATGTTCCTTAGCCCTGGAAGAGTTCAGCGCAGTTTCTGGCGTGCCCCTCCCCGACGGTGACTCGGCGGTCATCTGGAGGCTGTTCGGTGCGTCCATTCGCTTTCGAGTCGGATTCACTGGAATTACGGGCAATAACGTCATCTTCGATGCGGAGGTTCTGCGTCGTGAACCATTTGAAATACAGCACTCTCTGGGTGAGGACTTCCGACTCTCACAACGGCTCTTGCGCGATGGTTACAAGTTAAAAGTCCTCGAAGACCTGCGGGTCGAGCACCGAGAGACGAAGAAGTACGGGTCGACGGTCAAGTACATGTGGGAAATGGGCGTCGACGCGGCGTCACACCCTATCCAATTTCGCATCATCCGGCTTGCTGACGTCTCGTGGATGCTCTGGTTTCTATGGTGTCTCTTATCGGCAGTTGGTGCTCTGTTTAAGTGGTGGACCTGGACCGTGGCACTGACAAGCGTGGTAGGAGTATCGGCTGCGACGAACTTCGCGTACACCCTTTCAAGGTTTCAGATTCGCCCGAGATTTCTTAGCTGGATAGAAAGCGCCTTTGGAAGCTTCCCACTCATCATCGCATACCTTGCCGGCCGCACGTGGGGCGCGGCGATGTTGGTGAGTCCCCGCCGTCGAAGAGCGTTAGGAATGTGATCGCATACGCAAAGTGAAACGTCCTGTACGAGCGCGTTCCGAGCACTACGAACCCTCCGTGCCGGATTGCGCAGCTTTTAAGGGACTTTTAGCTAGCCCTCGAACCAAGAACGCGGCGCTTTGTTCGCGATAGAACTCGGATGATGGGGGGCATCACGATGTATTTCACGATTCTGCCGACGGAGAACTTTAGAATGTACACGACCTTGTTCCCAGTTTCAAAGTTCGCCCTGATGAAGTCTTCGTGCTTGTTGAAGAATCGCCAGTTGTTGATGATCACCCACTTCTCCCGCCGCAGCCCCACGGCCGCTTGGACTCCGCCTCGATCGTTAGTGATCTCAAAGTTGAAGCAGATTGCGTGAGGGCAACACGCCAACTTGTAACCATGCTCTCGTGCCGAGATTTGAAAGTCCGTCTCCTCGCGCCAGAAGTTAACGCGATAGATGTCGTTGTACCTCACTTCGCGGAATAGATTTGCCTTCGCCAGCATCGGGCTCGCGATGATCGGCTCTATCTGATCGTTGTGAATGTCGATGCTCGTCTCCACTTCGATGGTCTTCATATTCACGTACGGTCCCTCGAGATGGTCGGTTCGAGTGATCGCGTCTTCAGCCGACTCGGTGTCGGGGCGAAATATGTTTCGGCCACAGATGACGTCAGCCCCGACTGCCGCCATATGACTCGAAAGTGTTTTGAAGAAACTCTCGGTAAGTTCGAGGTCGTCCTCGGCCATGAAAATGTATTCGCATTTCGCTGCGTCCATTCCCCTGTTTCTCGAAACAGGAATGCCGCGGTTCACTCCATTGTCCAGATACCGGACCACGTCGCTTGTCGCGCAGTACGACTCCAGGAACTCTAGGGTTCCATCGGTACTTCCGTCAACCACGACTATGACTTCCCGCACTTCTTCTTGCATCAAAAATGATGGCAATATTTTCCGCAAGGAATCGAGTCTGTCTTTTGTTGGAATGATTACTGACACTTCCATGAACTACAAATTCTAATCAACCAGAATGTTGCCGTGATATTGACGATGCACGACAATCCCGCCAACTACAAAAAGCACGAGGTTGACAACTTCTCCCAACATCCAGCCAATCGCAATTCCGTCGAGGTTGTGGGCAAAGAGAAGGCAGTAGAAAATCACGACTACTGCATTGGCGGTGTTGACCACCGTTATGTAGAGGACCTTTTTATACAGTTGCAGTATCGAACCTGTAATGAAGTTCGCGACGCCGATGAGGGCGAAGATTGTCATTAGACGTAGCACGTGCTCGGCGGCGACGTAGTTGCCGTGCAGCAGTCTCAGGATGTATGGGGCCAAAACAAATACTCCGACGGACAGCGGGACCAGCAGCGCGTACATCGAGAGTGACGCTTTCTTAAGCACCCTGTTGATGTTGCCCTCAGCGTTTGCTAACTCGGCAAAGAGTGCTTGACTCACGGTGCCGCTGACAGTGAGCAGTACGTTGATGATCTGCATCGCCACGTACCACAACGCCCCCGCGACCGCGCCCAGTCGGGCGACCACGATGATGGGCAAGACACTCGTTGGTAGACCGCCGACAAGGTCGGAGGTATAGCTTCCGAGTGCAAAGCGCCACTTTCCGTCCATGCTCGTGCGCGACGGCTTTACAAGAAAGTTGAACCCGTGACGTCGCTTGAGCAGATATACCGACGCGGCAATTGCGAGGATCACTCCGGCGAGTTGCGCGCTGAAAATACCGATGTAGCCCGATCCAATCACAAAGAGAGGAAAGAGCACTCTCGCAACACAGGAAAGTGAATTCTCAATCAAGGTCCCCGAGGACTCTCGGATTGCTATGAAGGCATTATCAAACAACGGTTTTATGGACATGAGGAATACGGTGGAGATGAAGATTATGACCACTAGGGGATCAACGTGTCGAATGCCAAATGAGGAAAAGAAGTGACTGAGGATGATTCCCGATAGGAGTGAGAACCCCGACACCAGCAAGATGTTGGTGACCAGGTCCTGGGACTGGTTTGTCGACCTTCCCATGAACCGTACGACGGTTCGATTCATGCCAACGTTGGCGAACGCCGTGGCGAGGCCTAAGGCACCCAGCAGCGACGTCGCGTAACCGAAGCTCGCTTGGGTGAATAAGTGCGCGCAAATGACGACGAACAGGAATCCGCTGCCCGTTGAGACGACCATGTTGATGAGCAAGTACGTCGAATTCCTATAGAAACTGTCCCCCACAAAATTGCGGTAAAAGTTTGCAGCATGCCTACGAACCGAGATTTTTCCTGTTGGTTGCATGTGGCACCGATTGTCCAGCCTTGATCAGGCAGCGAAAATCACATCGTACCGCGTGGGTCCCAAACACCAACTCAGTCGCGAGTGCGGTCCGAAGGAATCTAACCCGTCACGTGATGATGCGGTCGAGGAATGCGCGGGTGAGTAACCACCTTCTCAGAACCTGAACCTGACTATGAAACGAGTTGGGGAGGTTGGAGCTACGGCGTCGTGGGTTGGGCGGCGAGTGTTCGCATGCTCGGCGCACAATCGATTGATTCAATTAGCCTTAGGTTGATTCGTCTGAAGGAGCGGCTTGAACCGGACGTCCCTAGTCATTGTCAACAAGAACGAGCGGCTGTTAAACGACACCCTTGCAGCGCTCAAACCGTTCGTTGGCCACATTCTCCATGAGGTCCTAGTCGTCGATGCTTCCGACGGCGCACTTGAAGATATCAGACTTATTCACGACTGGGCTCGGTGGATCGACTACACCCAGCCTCCTAACGTTCGCATAACGATTGCCCATCAGCGCAACCTTGGTGTGCGCTGCGCCGAAGGTGACGTCATCGTTTTCACGGATTCCGGTTGTCTTCCCGAAGATGGATGGCTTGAAAGATTGCTCACGCCAATCTTGGAAGAAGGCGAGTTCGTATCGTGCGGCCCCGCACGGGCGATCGGTAAGAGCGTCTATTCGAGGGTTGGCTGGACAGACAGCTCTGAGTTCGAGTACGTGTCAATGGCGCCAACAATCAATATCGCCTTTCGTCGCGAAGCTTTCGACGCGGTGGGGGGATTCGACGAGTCGTTTGGTTCGGCGGAGGACATCGATTTCACCTGGCGCCTGACCGAGCACGGTTATCGACTTCGGTGGATTCCGACCGCCGTCGTACGACACGACTTTGGCGATCCGAAACGCCAACTTCGTAGGGCTTTTTTCTATGGTAAAGGGGCGTGCCGACTGCTTCGTAAGCACCCAAATCGTTTCGGCGAAGCCATGAGGCAAAACTCGGTGCCAATTGTCTACGCGCTCTTCTTGCTTGGACTTCCCTTGACCCTGAAGTGGCGATGGTACCCGTTGTTGCTGCTGTGGCCAATATGGCGTCACCGCAAAGAAGAGATTCAGTGGCTCGTGTTGCTCGATCATTTGGTGATGGGCGCAGGAGTCCTTCACGAGCTCGTGAAGCCAGGTACATGAACTCTGGGCTGTCGGTGTTCGTTACACCGCGAAGCGGTCCACCGTACCAAGAGCTGCTGTATCGAAATGTCGAGGCGGCCGGTGTTGAAGTCCGCTACGACGAAGGTCCCACTGCTTCGCAGACCCTCAACATCCTCATGATGCCCCTGGTACTTGCGTGGCAGCGCGCCCGCGGATCTCAGATCCTGCACATTCATTGGGTCTTTCAATTTTCACTCCCGTGGGCGCGTCGACGCCGATGGGCTCGGCGACTCATGGAGTGGTGGTTCGACGTCTACCTTCATTCGGCTCAATTTCTGGGCTACGCGATTGTTTGGACGGCACACGACCTTCTGCCTCATGAGCAAGTCTTCGACAACGACAGTCGGGGACGAGACCTTCTCATATCTAAAGCGAGCATCGTAATAGCGCTCTCGGAGGCAACTGCGGTTGAGCTTCGAGAACTACGTGCTCGCAACGTCAGAGTAATCCCCATGGGTTCTTACGCTGAGCCCTATCCCGTGACCCTCAGCAGAGAGGAGGCGAGAGCGAGTTTTGGATTTGTAACAAGTGATCTGGTGGTATCGCTCGTGGGGAGAATAGAGGCGTATAAGGGAGCGGACCTTTTGTTGCGCGCCCTCACGCGACTTTCCCCATCGTCGAGAGTCAAGGTCCTTCTTGCAGGTCTGTGCCCCGACGAGGACTATCGGCACCAGTTGACGCAACTCGCCCGAGAAGCCGGGGGAAGAGTTGTGACAGATTTCCGTTGGATTCCGGATGAGGACCTTGCCCGTTACCTTCAGGCCACGGACGTCGCCGTGTTTCCCTTTCGAGAGATCACGAATAGCGGATCCATAATGCTCGCGCAGTCCTTCGGGAGGCCTGTCGTGATGCCCAATCTCCCCGTTCTCCGAGATATCCCCGACGATACCGCCATACGGTTCGATGGAACCCTCGGCTCGTTGGTCTCCGCACTGGAACGAATCGAAGGTCTCTCCGAGCCGGAATATCGCAAAATGAGTGCGTCGGCACAAGCATGGTCGACGAGGCTCGATTGGACAACAATTGCTCGCGAGACGGTAGAGGTCTATGTCGACGCCTCAGATTCGCTCAGGAGCAAACGACCGTCGTAAGGGGCTGACCATGTTAGGCCGAAGCAACAGCAGATGTACGGCGACTTACTACAGATACTTCTGGAGAAGTTGGGCCGTAGCTTTCCCTATCCACGCCGCGTATGTAGCGTTCATGTGGGCCCAATCCTGGTAGACCAAGTGGCTCTCGCCGGGACTGTTCACGAAGACATCGCATCGCTCCTTGCCACAAAACAGTTCGCGAATCGGCACGGTATCCAGGTGGTCCAGGTTCGCGACAGCGGTGATCCCCTTTTCGGTTCCAATGGTCTTCACCTGCTTAATGGTGAGCTCACAGTTCTCTATGGAGGAGGCGTGCACCGTCAGACACGTCTCCGGCGTGGCCGACGTCAAGTTGGTGTAGTACTGCGGTATCTCTTGGAAGAAGAGCACCTTGGCGTGACTCGGGCCAAGCGCTGTGACCATCGACTGAATTGAACTCTCAAACTCGGTAAACGAGGGGTACTGATTGTTGCTCAACGTCGCAATCGTGAGTCCGTCGGGGATTACAACTTGAGGCTTCAGTTGGTTCGCGAGCGCAATTTCGCCGTGTACCCAATCGTTGCACGCGCTCGTTCCCTCGTCCGCAATATTGATCCAGGGCCCGCAACCTGTCTTGGCGACGAAGACGACTTTCCACTGCAACATCTCGCCGGCAATGTTGAGTGTCGGAAGCCACATCGCAGCCTGCGAATCGCCGAAGAGGAAAATCGTCTTGGCCGCCGTCTTGTCACCGAACGCGCAGGTTGTTCCGGCGTTAGCCGGTAACGACTGTGCCGCGGCCGTCGTTGAATAACACGACGCCGGGATCATGGCATTCGGGATATCATCGCTGGCTTGCGTCAGCGTCGGCAACGACTTGAACACGTCGGGCCCGTGCTCAAGTTGCGACGAGGCGTCGACGTACGAGATTAGTTGTGTGAGGGTCGGGCCGAACGAGGTGGTACTCGAAGCCGACGAAACGCTCGCCACCGTGACGGCGAACATTTGTAGCGCCGCAATAGTGCCTGCGATGCGAAGGGCTCTTGGTATCCTCATGGGCGATACGATAGCGTTTCTGCCGGTTGCCCCTTTTCGGAAAAATACAGCCCCGATAGAGGTTGTATTCGCGCAGAGTGCTATTTGAATGCCTCGCCGAGACACCGTGCGCCCTACCCGAAATGACTCAGATGCCAGTAAATGGCGGCGAATGAGAGACCAATGAGTGTGGCCCCACCTACGAAGGTAATAAGTCGATGGCCCTTCAGCCATTTCGATCGACGAATTGGATTTTCAATCGCGTAGTACAGCGCCGCGGCGACGGCTACCGAGAGTGCCACCAGCCCAAATTCGCTGCGCAGCGGCAGCGGCGCTATTGCGTACTGAGTCGCGATTGCGATCACCGGCCAGTGGACAAGGTACAGCGAATACGAAACGTTACCCAGCCACTGAAAGGGATAAAAGCGCACGACGTGCCCGAACCTTTCAGGTCCACGCAAGGAACCTCCAGCGATGATCGCACCGGTAGCGACCACGGGGACAATGACTGCCACCCCCGGCCAGAGCGTCGTCGATGTGTAGAACCATGTCGACAGAAGTACCGCGACGAGCCCGACTGACGCAAGGAGGAGACCTGCTCGAGGAGCACGACCACGAAGGTGCGGACCCACGACGGCGATAAGTGCGCCGACGGCCAATTCCCAGGCGCGCGTGAGAGGTGAAAAAAACGCCCACACTTCGTTCTGATGCGTTTCCACTATGCACCATGCGAGCGAGATGCCAATAATTAGTGTGAGTGCGCTCGCCAATCTGGCGACTACGGAGATACCTCGCCAGGACAGTGTGAGGAGTAGGAAGAGAACTGGCCACACCAGGTAAAACTGCTCCTCAACGGCGAGTGACCAAAACTGCTGGAGGGTAGAAGGCGGTTGCGTTGCAGTGAAGTATTGAGTGCCCAGCGACGCAAAATGAAAGTTACCGATGAAAGCCGCAACATACTTCGCGTCGTCCGCATTCATGGCACCGGTAATGAAACTCAACCAGTGATACGTCACAAAAACGGTGACAATTAGTACTGCCGTTGCCGCGGGAAGAATTCGCCGAACACGTCGAGCGTAAAAATCGGGAATCGAAGTCCCTCCCGTCGACGCCCGCTCACGTAACAAGACATTTGTAATGACGAAACCCGAGACAACAAAAAAGACGTCCACGCCGAGAAACCCACCGTGAACACCCGGGATATTGGCGTGATAGAGGACCACGAGAGCAACCGCCAGAGCGCGCACCGCTTGAATGTCCGGTCGGAACTCGGCGGGATAGTCCTCAATGTCGAGTCCATCGGAGTTAAGTCTGTTCATATCCCAGCTCTACGTCAAGCCCGGTGATGCGTCTCCAGAGCGAACACGTGCTGCGATTGAGTGTGCCTCATCAATCACGTCATCCTTCCGCCGAGAGGGCCGAAGCACAGCCCACGAAATGTGGGCATCGGAATCGAGCGCCAAAGAGTCATGAGAGACGGTATCTCAAAGAGCGGCGTGCCCTCCGCAGCGCGAAGCGGGCTGCGGAGGTGCGCGGCATCGACCTACTGCCGTTCAATCGTGAATAGTTACAATGGAACCACTCTGGAGGAGCGTCGTGGCAATGGAAGACCTGGTAATCGCGACGAGACAAGATCAGAGTCGCAATCGTCAAATCACCTGGTTGCTCTGCATCATCGCCTCAGTGGCCGTGCTGGTCTGCGCTCTCCACGGGCTCGGGATGGACGAAGACTCGACCGCCTACCTCTCCGGGGCGGTCAACCTCGCCAAGGGTCGAGGCCTGACTGCCATCGGCGGTAGCCCCTACACATTGTTTGGACCGGCGCTGGCGAGCTTCGTCTCGCTGGGCGTTCGACTGGGTGCGTCGGCGCAGGCCACCGATCTCTTCTTGAACGTCGCCTGTGCGGTAGCAACGGTAATTCTTGGCCGCGTCTTGCTGCAACGACATGTTGCCAACCCGCGCCTCGTGCTCGCTGGGAGCGTGTTCATCGCCATCGGTTGGCCATTGATCCAAGTGACGTCACTCGCCATTACGGAACCGCTGACCATCGTCGTGCTGCTCGCGCTCGTCCTACTCCTTGAGGACTACAACCTAACGAAGCACCCGGTCATGTCCCTGGCGGGAATGGTCGTCTTGTTGAACCTGGCCTTTTTCTTGCGATACGCGGGTCTGGGTTTCATACCCGTGACCGTATTCGTTGTATTTATTAGCCGGAGGCACTGCGATAGTTTTTACCGCCGTGGCCTTGCTGCCGGCGCGGTCACGGCACTGGCATTCCTCGGGCCGGCGTTGTGGATGGTACGTAACCACTCCGTAGACGGCAGCCTGCTCGGGCCGCGTTTTCCGCCGGTGTTTGGCGTCACGACCATTGCGCACCAATACGTGTTGGCGATAGGAAAGATTTTCTTGCCGGGTCCGAACGTCGTTGAAGATCTGGTCTTCGCCGTCGTGATAGTGGCGATAGGTATGGCGCTTCGACTGGTCTATGTCTCGAGCTCAGGCGGCTTGGGCGAATTCCTTCGACGTCTAGGCCCCTGGTCGGTTCTCCTCTACGTGTGCGTCAGTTACGTGCTCTATCTCTACGCGGCAGAGTTGTCAACGAAGATCGACCCTATCGACTCACGACTCCTCGTTCCGATATATGTGCCGAGCGTCATCTTGATGGTCGGCCTTCTCGATGCGGTGTTGTCGCGAAGTCCGCTCAGCACGCGTTCGAAGCGATTGTTGGGGCGTCTGCTCCTTCTGTATCTATGCGTCCAATTGCTGATTTCCTGTGTGCTTGTGGGTGACTTCGCCCTCAATGGTCGCGACTTCACTTCCACCGCCTGGAGAACGTCAACCCTCGTGACCGCTACAAAGTCCGTCGTGAAGGCGAACGTGGTTTACACCAATAATCCGTCGGGTCTGTGGGCCCGGCTCGACAGCAATAACATCCGCTCACTGCCGACCTCTTTGGCTAAGGCAAAGAGCGAACTGTCTTGCCCTGGAGTCCGCATAGTCTTCTTCACTCAAGGGATCGGGCACTACTATGGCGACTCCGGTAGCGTGGCCGCCGGAATTCCCACGGTGACACTCAGGGCGCTCCGATCGGTCCTCGAACTGCGGACTACTTTCACGTCGGATCAAGGCGAGATTGTCCGCATTAACCTAGGCGCGACGACGCAGGCGAACTGCCCGTAGCGAACACGACACCAGAGTCAATGGACAGCTAACCGGGGCTTGATTAGTGATAAACGCGCGTGACACCATTTGAGTAGACGACGAAGAAGTTTCGGTTGAAGAATCCAAGGTTCGACTTGTAGATGCTCACGTACTCACCGTCGTCCGCGTCGAACTGAGAAATGTCGTCCCTCAAGTTCACTGTCGAGAGATAGACGTACGCAGCGTCGTCGACCCCCGGTGGCACAATCTCATTCTCTATGCCGTAGTTACCGGGTTCGGAGAGAAGTACGAGTCGTCCGTAGAGGTCGGTTTGGACGAGGTTGGGAGAACGCACGTGGTCGCGAAGCCAGACCGCGGTGGCGACTTCAGGCGTTGACACGGTGAACTGCTCGACGTTGACGTCGCGGCCTGATAGCGACCCCGGTGGTGCCCCTACGAACAACACGGCACCCAAACCGGTGGCCACAACGAGGAGGACGACTAGATATGCAACTCCCGCTCCCAGCGACACTCGGGCTACTCGAAGGTTGGACCACGAATGTGGTGCGAAGAGAAGACCCACAAGGTCGTCCAAGAATAAGGTGACTGGAGCGGCGAGCAAGATTGCTGTGAAAATGGCTGCGCGCTCCGGGCTATAAAAAGCCGCAAGCGTTCCGGAGAATCGCAAGACCCCGCCGATCATCAGGCCCGCCACGCCGAGCCCCACGAGGTCGGCGCTGTACTGATACGACACGCGCCGACCTAGTCGAAAGACGCCATAGAGCAGTGCGAGCCCCAGCACGATCCAGAGACTCTCCTGGCAGAGGAATCCCAGTTCATTCCAGACTCCGGCGAGGCCGGAGAGCAGTCCTGGTGCGCGAGGGGGCGTGGCCGAAACGAGTCGAACGGAGCCCGAACCGGGAACCGGCACGAGCCACTTATCCGCCTGTCTCAGCTCACTCACCAGTAGTCGCTCCAGCGTGCGAGGGGATATCACTGACGGCCCCGTGGTTGCCACGAGCCCCGCACCCTTGGAAACAACGGCGGAGGACGGTGCCGAAAGAGCGGAGTTGCGAGTGATAGCGAGATTCCAGCCCAGGGCGGCGACCAGAGCGACAATGACTAAGGCTGCGCTGATTATCTTTCGCGGACCAACGTCGTATCGGTGCTTTTCAATTCTTGCTCTCGGGGTACCTAGCCAGCCCTTCGACCAAAGCAAACTCGCCACCCACGCGCAACAGAAAATGCCCGCTAAGAGATACGACGTGGAGTAGTGGGTGAATGCAATGGCGACGAGCAACATCCCTATGAGAATTCGCGACGGACGGACCATCATCGTGCGGTCAAAGAGCACCATAACCAATCCCGCAAGCATCGTCAGCGCCATGGCTTGACGCGTAATGCTGACTAACTCGGAAGCGAATACCTCACTGGACACGATGAGACCTATGACGACCGCGTAGGCGAGACCAGCGCGAGGTGCCGGTCGACCGCTGGTGATCCAACGCGGAACGCTGCGCACAGTGGTGAACACCCCGAGGGGCAGAAGAGCGAGAATCGCGGGAACGACCAATTGAAAAAACGCCAGTAAACGCAGCTTCACCAACGAGTGAAGCACCGTTGGGAGAACGGTGAGTGACAGCATCGAAGCGTAGGGGTCGTGATCGGCGGGTATGACCCACTTGCCGGATTGAACGGTGCTCGACGCGACCCCGAACTCTTGTTGCACGTCCCATCCGTACAGGTGTCCACCGCGCAAACTCGTCGCCAGTAGTACAGCCAGTGAAACGCAGTAGAGGAGCGTATTCAAGGGCCACCGGCTCGTGCGGCTCCATCCGCCAATCACACCTGCGAGCAACACGATCGAATCGAGCGCGGTGGCGACGACCGCGAGATCGTTGTTGCCGGTGTGGTTGAGTCGGGCAACACCGAGAATCGACAGCGTCACCAGAAATCCGCCCGCCACAACGCCATAGATGTTGGAGGTTTGAACGCCATCAAAGATCCACGACACAGGATCGCAGTGTTTCGTTGCCCCGATGACGACGAGGAGGACCGCAATCACGGCCCAAGTCACGCTCTCGGGCACCTGATTGAGCGGATGGGATACTCCGAGAACCGGGCCGGCAAGACTAGCCACGGCCCCAACGACCATGATCACAAACATGCTCAAGCAGACGGCAAGCACCAGGCGCCCGGCTGTATTTGCGGGTCGGCTTTGAAGAGCCGACAAGATGGATGCGCCGGGGATGAAAAGGAGCGTGATTACTCCTGGTAAGGGCACCAGTGGAGAATGGGCAAGGTCGAGCGCCAACGACATCACTAAGGCGGAAACTATCCAAATGATGGTCGGCGCAACCCCCGGCGCGAGTCTCCTCGCCGACGGCCAGAACTCCTCCGAGCGGGGCCGGTGCACTGTCAACGTTGGAGAGCGAATACGCCACCCGCCTCTCCGCGAGCGCGCCACCCGCAGCTCAACGTTCTGAGCGCAGGAACGACGGTCCTGACGCCCGCCTCCTCATTCGCTGACCAAAGCGTGCGCAGCGAGACTCGTCTCATAGCTTCAAGATGGGCAGCGTAAGAAAGACACTGGTGCCGTTAAGAACGATGCGTAACGTTCCGGTGACGGCACCTTGTGTTGGAACGGATATGGTTGTAGCCCGACCGTTGCTGAGCGTCTCTTCACCGAGGCTTATCACCCCGCCCTTTTGGAGGGCGCTCCAGTGGTACGTCCTGACGCGCCCGGAATCGTTCGTCAACTTGACCCGAACCGCTTCGCCCACGAGCACTCCTTCGGCTCCGTCAGACGGCGTCTTCAGCGAGAGCGAACTGTAGCCAGTTGGAGCAAAACTACCGTTCACGGATCGCAGGAGAACTCGCGAAATCGGGGTGAACGCGAAAACGAGCACGATGACTGCGAGGCACATTAGCAGCCTTCCGGAGCCACGACCGTCGATCCTAGGCATAACTTGAGACTAGTTCTCGGGTCTTACCAAAACTGAACGCTAACGGCTCTTGACGACCAGACCCATTGCATCAGTCAGCAAACGCAGAAATCGCGTTTAAGTTTGAGTTCGTGAGAGTTCCTCGACAACACGTTCGCACGAAGGTTTGACGTGAGTGTGGTCGCAGGAATCGACGCACAGTCGACTGATGAAGTGACGACGTCACTCGTCACGTTCGGCAGGCGTTATACGCAACGCCTCTACACGGAGCGAGAGGTTCAAAGCTGCGAAGAGTGTCCCGACACCGCGGGGAGGAGTTACGCCGCGCGATTCGCCGCAAAGGAGGCGACCCTCAAGATACTAAATGTACGTGAAACGGTGCCGCCGTGGAAGGCAGTTGAGGTTCTACTTGTGAACAACAGATTCGAAATCGCGCTTCATGGACTGGCAGCAGGTCTCGCCAAGCAGCGTGGTATCGAGTACATGTTTGTGACCATCACTCAGAACGCGGGAGTCGCACTTGCCGTGGTCATCGCGCAAGCCAACGACGAGGCTGTCGAGTGAGATCGGGTCCTGAATCGCTAGCTGCCCGACAAGCGAGCCACGATTGGCGCAAAGGTCTCCATTGACTCACCGGGCACGACAACATTGCTGAACCCCCAACGCTCACGACGCTCCATCAAGCGATCGCAGAGTTCTTCTTCGGTTCCGATGAGCAGCACCGGCAGGTCGAGAGCTTTCTCGCCCAGGTAACCCAGCATCGTGGCGCTGCGTGCGGCTGCGCGTCGACTACTGGTCACGATGGCGGCGTTGACCGCAATTTGAATCTCGAGTGAATCGAAGCGTTCACCGGCGGCGTCGCGCACCCAACCCAGACAGCGGTCAAAATGATCCGCGGTGGACTTGCTAGTGAAGTCCGCTTCCTTTTCTCCCGACGCCAGGCTCGTATTGACACCAACCACGTCCGCGAACCTTGCTGCGACCGTAAGAATTCCCTTGCTCCCACCTCCGACGATTATGCGCGGGAGAGAAGCCGGGCGAGGATCGCACCGGGCGCCGTGCACCGAGTAATACCGGCCCTCAAACGTCGTCTCAGCTTGAGTCCAAAGCGCTCTCATGAGGGCGAGACTCTCGGCCAGCCGTCCCACGCGCACATTCGCTGGCTCGTACGCGGTCCCAGTCTCTTCGAAGTCACTACGGAGCCACCCCGCGCCGAGCCCCACCTCGATCCGTCCTTCGGCGGCCAATCCCAGGGAAGCAATCTCCTTGGCGAGGACGACGGGATTTCGGAGTTCGTTGTTCAACACCAACGTCCCAACGTGAAGGGTGGTGGTCGCCTCGGCGGCCACGGTCGCGCCGACCAAGGGGCCGAACTGACTGTCGAAGTGGTCTGTGAGATAAAGCGCCGAGTAGCCCAGTTCCTCAGCCCGTCGAGCGCGACCTCTCCACTCTGACATCGTCGGAGCGATTGCCGAATGGACCGCGAAGCGAAAGGGACGACTATTCACAAGGGCCTCCACAATGCCAATATCTCGTTCAATGTCGCGAACGCGCCGGCGCACAATTGAACCTCGTCGCCCCTCGGTATAGTAGGCGGCGTGCCAGTAGACGCAACGACCGTGGCCGCAGACACTCCGCCGAGTGAGATCGCGAAGATCCTGCGCAACGACGGTTGCGTCATCATCGCGAATCTCGTCGCCTCAGAGTTCATGGATCAGATAAGGAGCGAGTTAGAGTCTCACGTGGACGCCACGAGAGGTGGGGACACCGAGTTCTTGGGCCACGCGACACGGCGCACCGGTGCGTTGATCGCCCGCTCGCCCAGCGTCCGCACCCTGGTCACTCACCCGACTGTGATGGGCACGCTTGATCTCACACTCGGCGATCACGCGAGCACGTACCAGGTCGACCTGACCCAACTCATCGACATCGGTCCTGGTGAGCCCGGGCAGATGATCCATCGGGACCAATGGTCCTTCGACCACTTCTCGTTTCCTATGGGATTTGAAGCGGAGATTGCCACGATGTGGGCGGCCACCGACTTCACCGAGGAGATGGGGGCGACTCGGGTCATCGTAGGCAGCAACGTCTGGGTCGACGACCTCAGCGACATTGATCCGGCCCAGACCTCCGGAGCGGTCATGAGCAAGGGATCGGTGCTGCTCTACGCCGGTTCGCTCTACCACGGAGGCGGACCGAACAACTCCAGCGTCCACCGCGTCGGCATCAACATTGGCTACTCGCTGGCGTGGCTTCGTCAAGAGGAGAACCAGTACCTCGCCTGTCCGCCCGAGGTCGCGCGCACGCTCCCCGAAGGCTTACTACGACTAATGGGTTACCAGCGCGGGGCCGTCGGCCTCGGCTACGTCGATGACCTCAGAGAGCCAATCGACTGGCTCTACGGCCTGCCATCAGTACACACCGACTACTACGCGTACCGTCGCAGCGCACGCGCACTGCTGAAGCAAACGGAGCTCTATGCTCCCTCCACGGACTCGAGCATCTGAACATGAGTGGCGTCAACGAGACCATCAGAGAAGTGATCGAAGCCCATGGCCGCTTGCCGGTCGAGGTGTCGACGCTCAGCGACACCGACGACCTCTTCGATCAAGGTCTCACCTCTCACGCGAGCGTGAACGTCATGTTGGCATTAGAGGACGCGTTTAATTTCGAATTCCCAGACGAACTTCTTGTCAAAAGCACGTTTGAATCCATCGCCGCGATGCGCGGCGTGCTCATCGCCTTGGGCGTCGCCCCTTCGGATTGAGCCGCAGACGAACTATTTCGCCGATATCGGGCGAAGTGGCCGTAGCCCCGCCTCGGCGAGCAACCGCGTTTCATCCAGTTGATTCGACCGGTTCAGTGGCATTGTTGCGACGCGTTCAATTCGATCAGGCAGCATGTTCTCCGGGATGAGTTCCCGAGCCGCGCGTCGTACTTCAACGTCGGTGAGCTCCACGTCCGTTACCACGAAGGCGACGATGCCCAAGCCACCATCCCAGTCGAACGTGACGCACGCCGCCGAGACGACCCCGTCAATCTGACTAATGAGTGAACTTAGTTCGACGAGCGAAATGCGTACCCCACTTCGCTTAACGACGCGATCGGCGCGGTCCACGTAGAAGTAGTTGTCGGACTCATCACGATAAACGAGATCGCCAGTTCGATATAACGTCATTCCAGAGACGACGTCGCTGCGAAGTACCTCCTGCGTGAGCACCGGATCTGCCCAATAGCCATCCATCAGTTGTACGCCACCAACGTAGAGTTCCGCGGTTCGGTTAGCCTCGTCCACCACCTGACCCTCCTCGTCCACCAGCACGAACGAGACGCCGGGATGGGGGCGACCGATTGTTATCCTCCCGCCCTCGACCATTCCGGGCGTGAGCTCCACGTTCGTGACCGCAATGGTCGTCTCGGTCGGCCCGTAGCGGTTGAACACGCGCAGGGCGGGGACCCGGGACCACAGGGACCGGAGATCGGCGACGGTGAAAGCTTCGCCGCCTAGCGCAATCACTTCGAGCGTGGAGTCGGCGAGTTCGGATAGTTGCCGACTCGCGAGCAGCAAACGCAGATAACTCGGTGTGAAGCCCGAGTGCGTGATCTCCTCTTGTGAGACGGTGTTGAAGAAAAGCCGGGGAAAGAGCAACGCGTCCCTGGGTCGCATCACCACCGTCCCACCCGACACGAGTGTCGGAAACAAATTTGCGTACGCGCCGTCAAAGTGGAACGGGGATACGCACAGCATTTTGGTCGCTCCACTCAGCGCGAGAACCTCCGCGGTCGAGTGCACCGCGGCGGCGAAGGCTGTGTTGCTGATTTGCACGCCCTTCGGTGCGCCCGTCGTACCTGAGGTGTAGATCATGTAAGCCACGCGAGCAATGGAGCCCCGCGTCCCGAGATTCAATCGATTCTCCCTGCGAAGCTGATGAATCGGCACCATTCGAACGCTTCGGAGGGCGGTTGAACTCGTCGCGTCCTCGTCAGCGGTGACGATGAGTACCGGTGTGCAGTCCGCGACGATCCGTTCCAAGCGAGAGGTCGGGTCGGTCACCGCCATTGGGACGAACACCGCACCCACCCAAAGACAGGCCAACGCCGCGGCGAGGAAGTCCACGGAGTTAGGGATCAAGAGTGCGACACGGTCGTCCTCGGAAACTCCCAGTTCGACGAGCCCGGCACTAATTCGCGCGGTGTCATCGATTAGCTGCGCGTAACTCAATGCACGGTCGAGGTCCTTCGCGGCGAGACGATTTGGTTCAACATTTGCGTTGCGGATGATGTCATCAAGCACGCTGTGGCTCGCGGTCGCTCCAATTTCACCCAGACTCACTCCTGCGCTCCGCGCAATAACTTGCCCGGTAACTCACCGGTAGCGGCACCGTCCTCAAAGGTCACGCTACCTCGCTTAATCGTGTGTCGGTAGCCCCGCGCCGACTGCAGTAGCCGGCGACCATTTGCAGGCAGGTCCGTGACAATCCGCGGCGACGCGCACGCCAGCGTCTCAAAGTCAATCACGTTGAGGTCAGCGAGAAAGCCAGGAGCGACCAGCCCTCGATCGGTCCACCCAAAGTGCACGGCGGGTCGACGCGTTAATTGATGCACGACGGCCTCGAGGGGGATCTTCGTTGCGTCGTGACGATCTCGAGCCCAGATCGTCATGAAACTCGTCGTCATGCTCGCGTCACAGATTGCGCCACAGTGCGCCCCGCCGTCCGAGAGTCCAAACATTGCGACGGGCGACGTGATCATCTCGCGAACTGCGTCAAGGTTGCCGTGAACGAAGTTAAAGAGCGGGGTGTAGATGAGTTGGCGACCTTCTCCCTGTAACTGCACGTCGTAAGCCAACTCGCGAGGATCAACACCCAAACGGCGCGCCGAGGCGCCGAGTGAGTGGGCCGCGTCGAGGTCGTAGTTGACCGGTTCGTCGAGCACGAACATCTCATCGAAACGACCGTAGAAGGCGTGTCCCGCGAATGCGTCCTCGCCCGAGGTCAGGGCCGCGTGATTCTGGAGTATCTGCCGACGAAGGTCTGCGTTCTGGAGTGCGACGACTCGCTCCTCCAGTGGCAGATGTGCGAGCCGCGTGTACGCCCGAACAGGCGTGAAGACATTAATTGACGCCTGAAGTCCCAAGAGAACGCCGATGGGCCGCGGAGCAACTTGCGCCTTAACATCGAGTCCTTCGAGCCGCAGCGATGTGGCAAGCGCCATCAGATCACGCCATCGCTCGGGGGCTTCGAAGTCCTGTTGAACGGTCATACTGACCGGGCGACCGCTGGTCCGTGCGATCTCGCTGATCAGGGAGAACTCGGATGCGGCGAAGTCGTCGTCCGTCGTGCGATAACTGTCGGAGACGAGTTGGAACACCCCACGGCGCTTGGACCTCAATACCGACGCCAGCGCCTGCAACTCGGGCTCTCGAGCGCGCAACGTGCCGAGGCTCTCACCACGGCTGGTCCGGTGCCGCTCGGTGCGCGACGTCGAAACGCCGAGGGCACCGGCATCGATCCCTTCGCCAAGGAGTCGCGCCATGCCTTCGAGCTCGGCGTCGCTTGGCTCTTCGAGCGGATCGCCGCCGCGATCGCCCATAACGTACGCGCGCAGCGCCGCGTGTGGGACATGAGTAGCTACGTCAATCGTCCGCTCCTGGCGCTCCAGCGCATCAAAATACTCAGGAAACGACTGCCAGTCCCAACGAAGACCTTCGTGTAGCGCGGTGCCAGGGATGTCCTCGACGCCCTCCATCATCTCGATAAGCCCATCGTGAAAACCTGGAGCAACGGGAGCAAAGCCGACGCCGCAGTTACCCATGGCGACCGTGGTCACGCCGTGGTGCGACGACGGCGCCAACCACGGATCCCACGTCGCTTGACCGTCGTAGTGCGTGTGAGGATCGATGAATCCAGGCGCCACCACGAGCCCCTCGGCGTCAATTTCACGGCGACCCGGTGCGATCTCGCCACCCACCGCGACGATTCGATCCCCTTCGATTGCGACGTCGCATCGGCTCGGGGGGCCACCCGTACCGTCGTAGACGATGCCATTGCGGATCACCAGGTCAGCGCTCATCGAATCGACGCTCTCATTTAGTTACTCAGAGCCCAGCGCCGTAGTTGTTTTCGTGAATCGGTCAACTCCTGATACATGTCGTCAGTGAGCGTCACCCGTGCGGCAGCGCAGTTCTCTTCAAGATGTTCCAGCGACGAGGTGCCGGGAATGGGCAGCATGATTGGCGAGCGGCGAAGTAGCCACGCGAGGGAAATCTGGGACGCTGTCGCACCGAGTTCCTCGGCGACGCCGGCAAGCGGTCCGCCCGGCGCGGAAAGTTTCCCGCTGCCCAGTGGGAACCAAGGGATGAAACCGATGTCGTGCAGCTCGCAGTGTGCGAGGACTCCTTCAGCGTCACGTTGAGCAATGTTGTAGTGGTTCTGGACGCTGACGACGGGAACGACTCGTCTCGCCGCGTCAATCTGCGCCACGCTCACCTCCGAAAGACCTACTTCGCGCACCTTGCCCTCGTCGCGCAGCGTCTTTAAGAGACCAAATTGTTCGTCGGCGTCGACGGTGGGATCGACACGGTGCAACTGAAAGAGGTCGATCTGATCGACCCCGAGCCGCCTGAGGCTCCCCTCACACTGCTGGCGAAGATATTCGGGGCGGCCACACGGCTGCCACTGGTTCGGTCCGGACCTTGAGAGGCCAGCCTTCGTCGCGAGAGCGAGAGAGTCGGGGTAAGGGTACAACGCTTCGCGAACGAGTTCCTCCGCCACATTGGGGCCGTACGAGTCAGCGGTGTCAATTAACGTGACACCGAGTTCAACGCTGCGTCTCAGGACCTCAATGGCCCCGGCGGGGTCGCGCGGGGGGCCCCAAACACCGGGCCCCGTGAGTTGCATCGTCCCGAAACCGAGTCGACGCACCTTCAAAGTGCCCAACTGCACCGTCTCGTCAACCACTCTGTCGCTCCTCCTCGGAAACACCTGCGCGGGCTCGCGTTCGACCACGAAACAAGGATTCGAGTCACGACATCGTACCTCCCCTGATCGAGGCACCTGCGGCGACGTCGAATGACGTCGAGGCGGCGTAACCTGTAATTGCGTGAGCAACGAAGGGACCGCCCGAACCATGAAGTTGCGGTATCAAGATGCGGAGCGATGCGTGACGGCGACCCTGAACCTACAACCCCCATCAACGGTCGAGGGCCGATGAGCGACTTCGCCATAGTCGGACTCGGCTCCTGGGGGCTCTGCGTCCTCGAACGCACGGTTCATCGTGCGCGGCAACTCGACAGCTCCATTCGCGTCCACGTCGTCGAACCGGGCCAACTCGGCGGTGGGGTCTACTCCGTCGCGCAGCCCGACTATTTGATCTTGAACAATCCGTGTGGCCAACTCTCCCTTTACGCCGCGCCGGACCAAGAAGAGGACCCTGCATACGCGGTTGGACTCTATGAGTGGGCCGTCGACCAGGATTATCGACGGGTCGATAACGAGTACCGGATCGGCGCTGGCGGGGACGCGATCTTGCCGACCGACTATCTCCCACGTCGCCTCATGGGTGAGTACCTGGCTTGGTTCTACGAAGCCCTCGTCGCCGAGGCACCCTCGAATCTCGAGATCGTGCGGCACTACGCCTCGGCAACCGACATTACGCCGGAGATTGGAGATCGCGAAACAGTGTGGCTCGACGACGGATCGACGATCAGCGTCGACCACGTAGTACTTACGTCCGGCCACACTTTCAACGAAGAGCGTGTCAGCACCTCCAGCGCGGTGCACTACTTGCGACCATATCCCGTCGAGTTTTTCGACACCGTGGTCGCACCCGGCGAACCCATCGCTGTCGCCGGGATGGGCCTGGTGGGCTACGACCTCGTCACGGCATTGACCATCGGACGCGGCGGTACGTACAGCGACGTCGGTGATCGAAAGATCTATCTGCCGAGTGGTCGAGAACCAAGGATCTACCTCTACTCACGCTCCGGCGTGCCCTACTGCGCCAAGTCGGCGCACGGGGTCGATCCGACCGGTGATTACCAACCAGTCGTGTGCACACCCGCCGCGTTCCGCGAGATGACCAATCCATCCGGATCCCCGCTTCGACGACGGGTCGACTTTCGAAATGACCTATTGCCCCTGTTGTACGCCGAGATGCAGGTTCGGTACTACGTCCACGCCGCACTCCTGAGGAGCGGCGTCGCAGCCGCGAACCTGGTGCGAGACCAACTCCAGATTGGGTGGGAGACGGGGACTTTTGCGAGAGTGGTCGACCGCCTGGAGCCAACCTACGGCTTCTTCGACCCCGCGAGCGTCGTCTTCGCCGACGAGGGCGCTCACTTTTCGTCAAGCAGCGCGTACGAGTCCCACGTGCGCCAAATGGTGGAGAGCGACCTCAACGACGCCCTCATGGTTGGCGGTAGCCCTGTGAAAGCGGCGCAGGAGGTAACCAGGATTCTCCGAGATCAAATGCGCGCGGTCATCGAGTACGGCGGCCTCTCGATGCAGTCGTTTATCGACTTTCAAATGACGATTCGGGGAAGAGTGAATCGACTCGAAGCCGGCCCCCCTCCTCTTCGTTCTCAACAACTCCTTGCCCTGTTTGACGCTGGCGTAGTGAGCGTTCCCTTCGGACCTCATCCGATCGTGTCGACCGCCGATGACGACTCAATAGTTATTCGCTCCACGAAGCTGGCCGAACCCTTCGAGGCCACGGTCAGGCACGTCGTGCGCGGTCACCTTGATCTTCCATCGCTGGCGCGATCTAGTTCTCCCCTCCTCAGTCACCTGTTCACGAAGGGCCGCTTGACTCAGTTCAGTTACGGGGGCCAGACCGTCGGTAGCGTCGCGATCAGTGAAGACTTCCACCCATACGACGCGGAGGGCCGACTTCAGGCAACTCTTTCTCTCCTGGGGGTCTTGACCGAAGGAGTTCGCTATTTCACCCACTACCTACCTTCTCCACGAAGTCGACTCCGGGCGGTCTACGATGCCCAAGCAACGGTGGAGGCAATCCTCGGGTAATCGCGGGCAACGCGGAGGACATCAATTTCCGCGTCTAAACCGCGCAGAGTGAATTCGCGACGGTAATCGCTCCCGTCGAGGACGTTTCCCACAGGCTGACCCCACTGAGTCCCGGTGCGCAACCGAATGTCGAAGTTCCGAGGGCGAGGCCGTCGTAGCATTGACGGCGTTTAGCACAGACGCAGGAGACAGCCAGCGAGTCTCGTAGCCAACTCCGTCTGGTCGATCCGCACGACAATTCTGTGCTGACCGGGCGATCGGAACACCACTTTGACTCAACGACTCCCGGATGTCTAAACGACAGGCTAAGCAGTTGCTCGGGTCAGTGCTTGGTCAATGTCGTCGATGAGATCGTCGATGTGCTCTAATCCGATGGAGAGTCGGATGGTCTCCGGCCGGATGCCCGCCGCGATCAACTCACTCTCGCTGAGTTGGCGATGAGTGGTCGATGCGGGGTGGATCACCAGTGACTTGGCGTCACCCAAGTTGAGCAGACGCTTGAACAGTTGCACCGAGTCGAAGAATGCCAGTCCTGCCTCGTAACCGCCCGCGACGCCGAAGGTGATAATCGACGGCACGCGTCCCTTTAGATACTTATCGACAAGATGGTGATATGGATTGTCGGGAAAGTCGGCGAAACTCACCCAATCGACGCGGGGATCCGAAGCCAAGTAGGCGGCGACTGCCCTGGCGTTCGCCTCGTGGCGATCGAGGCGGATCGCCAATGTCTCCAGGCCTTGGAGGAGCAGGAAGGAGTTGAAGGGAGACAACGTCGCCCCAGTGTTACGAAGCTGGATAGATCGCGCCCGCACGACGAAGGGTCGCTCAGGGAAGTCCCGAGCGAAGACAACGTTGTGGAAAGCAATTTCGGGCTGATTGAACATCGGAAAGCGCTCTACGTGTTCAGACCACGGGAAGGATCCACCGTCAACTATCGCGCCACCAAGCGTCGTCCCGTGTCCTCCGACGAACTTGGTCAACGAGTGAACCACGACGTCCGCGCCATAATGAAGTGGTTTAAGCATCAAGGGCGTGGCCACCGTGTTATCGACGATAAGCGGTACTCCAGCGGAATGGGCGACCTCAGCGACCGCTTCGAGGTCCACGACGTTGCCCGCGGGATTTCCGATCGACTCAACAAAAACGCAACGTGTCCGGTCGTCGATGAGTGCATCGATGGATTCAGCTCGATCGTCGGCGGCGAAGCGCGCCTCAATGCCGAGTGTCGAGAGCACGTGCGCAAAGTACGTGTACGTTGCGCCGTATAGCTGTGGCGCGACGACGAAGTTCGATCCAGCGGTCGCCACGGTGAGTATCGCGTAACTCACTGCCGCCATGCCCGACGCCACGACGAGCGCTGCACTTCCGTCCTCCAGCGCCGCGATGCGCTTCTCCAACACGTCGTTCGTGGGGTTGTTGATCCGGTTGTAGTGGAACCCCGGTACCGCTAGGTCCATGATCGAATTGGCGTGATCGGCATCGATGAAATCGTTGGCGACGGTCATGTAGATGGGCACCGCAACTGCGCGAGTGCCGTCCGACTGATAGCCCGCGTGAATCGCGATGGTCTCGTCGTGCATGATCAGTCCTCCCCGAGACCGACGTTAGTCAGCCAATTGGCGAAGAACTGAATCGCCGTCGATCGCCAAGGCCAAGGGGCTCGGGCTCCAACTTCGTCGAATGGGAAAGTGTCAACCAATACCGGGTCGCGTTCGCCGTGGGTGATCTCGTACTGCAAACTTTCTAGTAGTCCCCAGTCTTCACGCGACGAACAGTGATATGGAAGAAATGGCGGATCATCGCGTTCATGTCGCACGTAGCGTCCGGCATCGCGACGGTACTCGCGCACCAGACTCCAGGGGTCGTATTCGGGATGACCCTGCACGAGCACGACCTGGTGCCCACCCTCCTCTCGCGACGCCACACTCCATCCAGTGACCTCTGAATGAATGACCACTTGGTAGCCAACGCGTTCGAGATCCACTCGCGGCACCGAGTTCCATCTCGAGTGCGGTAGGAGTATCTCTGACTCCAGACCATTGGTCAACGGTTGGCCGAGATCGACGGTCTGGGGAAACACGCCAGTGCATTTTTCGAGCAGTCGGATTCGTTCAATGCCGTCAAACACGGTGAGTGCCGCGTGAGCCGACAGGCACGACAGAAGCGTCGACGGCACGCTTTCGCGAGCCCACGCCACCAGCTCAGCGAGGTCAGCCCAGTAGGGCTCGTTTTGGATGACGGGTTCAATCGGATTCGATCCCGTCACGACCAAAAAGTCTGGCGGGTTGAGATAGATGTCGTGGAATGACAAATAGTCACCGCGAATCCGCCGCGAGGTCTCGGCCCCCCTCGGCACGCCTACCATCGTGTAGCGCCGAACGTCGACGCCGTACCCCCGTGCCCCTTCTTCGATCAATTCGAGGTATTGCCGCTCCGTAGCGTCAAAGGCACCATCGGGCATGTTGTTCACAAGGGCCAGGGTTCGACGTCGACCACGAGGATCGCGCTCGATTGACGACTCGCGGCGAAAAGACGCGCGCGTTATCAGCCGCACGGTCACCCGTCGTGGCTGACGTTGGCGTAGGTGACCGTTACTTCATCGTTGAGCAGCCGATGCACTAATTGCAGCTGCTCGTAATCCTCTGCGAAACCGACCACCGCCATGATGTGATTGCGTGATCCGTCTTTCCAATCCAGATCAGCGCCGGGCTGTTGGTGCACGGTGATGGTGTCCACGCCAGGAAAATCACTGATGACGTCAACCCCCTCAATCGCCGTCACGGTGGCCGATACGGCGGGTGGCTGTAGAAAGAATCGATATCCGATACCCTGCGTCGCGACTGGGCCCTCGACGTTGACGGCCTCACCGAGCGCCACCCGCAGGGTCATTTCGATAAGACCGAGCCCGGCCGCACGGTTGAGCATTTCGGGTACGCCACCTCCGACGCGACCGTTTACCTCAATGACGCGCGGCCCTTCGTTCGTGAACTTGATCTCAGTGTGGAGGCATCCAGTCGTCACGCCAAGAGCTTCAATCGCCGAGTTCGCCAGATCGAGGACCGCGGCCCGATCTGGCACGCTAAGGTCGGCCGGGATGAAAAAACCCGTCTCTCGAAAGTTCTCCGCGAGAGGGAAGCGGCCCGTCACCGCCAGGTGGCTGATGACGCCTCGAGCGACCGCGCTCTCCACAGAGACGTAGTCCCCGTAGGTGGCGTTGGTTCGCGATGGGTCGTCGGGTAAATATGACTCGAGCACCATATCGGGTCGAGCCGGTCCTAGGGCAAGCAAGAACCCGGCGAGTTGAATTTCATCATCTACGAAGAAGGTGTAGCGACTCCCTTGTGCCGAGCGCGGCTTTAACACCGCGGGCCATCCCACCCTTGTGCCGAGCGCACTGACCTCGCTCGCTGAAAATTCCGGACCGATCACGTCGCACGCTGGAACCGGGAGGCCAGCTTCTCGCAGGGCTCGTCGTTGATCAGCTTTGTCCGTCAACGCGACGGACGCCGCTGGGGAGTGAAACGGAAGGGCCAGCGCAGCGGCCACTTTCGCGAAGGTCGGCATGTTGGCGTCGAGGTAGGTAACGATGCCGTCAGGTCGGTACGGCGGGGAGAGTTCCTCCAGAATCTGATTAACACTCAGACCGTCTATGTTGACGACGGGCCCGAATCGATTGAGAAGCTCCGTCATCTGTCGCATTTCCGGCAGTGAACCGTCAATCATCCAAAGCAACTCACAGATTTCGGCGGCGGCCTCGACGAGTTGCATGACCGGGACACAACGGGGTCCGTAGGCTACGGCGACCAAGGGTCGCTTTCCGCTGGTCGACGCGTCGACCGTGTCCCTCGCCATCAATCGGATGTTAGCGTTGAACAGGGCGTTCTTTTGCGGCCGGACGTATCGGTCGCTGGGCGTGGGGAGCTCGCTTTTTGACCAATCGAATGGAGGACGCGACACGATGCCACTTGAGATCATCGGCATGGTGGGTACGAGAGACGCCTCGGAAATCAAGGGACCGCTCGTCGACGGACCAGTCGTGGACTGGATGGACGGTCCAGTCATCGACACCGACTATCTGGTGACCATCTCGCGCGCTCACGACGAAGGCGGTTTCGATCGCGTCCTGATCGGGTACGGAGCCGTAGGTCCAGAGGGTTGGGCCGTCGCGAGCACCGTTCTGAACAGTACCGAGCGTTTGAAAGTGCTGGTCGCTCACCGGCCCGGCTTCATTCAGCCCGTGGTGCTCGCTCGCTTGGCCGCAACCCTCGATCACCTGACCGGAGGGGGCCGGATTGCGATTCACTTCATCACGGGCGGCGACGAAGCGGACCAACGACGAGAGGGCGACTTCGTCGCCCACGACGCTCGATATCGCCGCACTCGAGAAATGATGTCAATCGCGCGCCGACTCTGGCGCGAAGAGACTCCCTTCAACTTCGAAGGTGAGTTCTACCGCTACGAGAACGCGTTTAGCTCTGTGAAACCAGTCACGCCCGGAGACATCCCGTTCTTTTTCGCTGGGGCGTCGGTTCCTGCCATCGACGTAGGCGCGGCGGAGGCTGACGTCTACGCCTTCTGGGGCGAGCCACGAGAGCAGGTGGCGGCTCGAATGGCGACGATCGATGCCGCCGCGTCAAAGGTCGGCAGGACCCTTCGCTACAGCATCTCGCTTCGACCAATCATCGCCGACACCGAGCACGAGGCGTGGGAGAAGGCTGAGTGGATCGCTGACGAGACAGCGGCGAGAATCAAACTCGCGAAAGAGCGAATGGAAGGCCATCGAGACACGTACAAAGGTTTGGGTGGCGAGCGTAACGCCACGTTCTCCGTCGATCGCAACACCGAAGGTACGACGTCCGTCGGTCGAAAGCGGTTGATCGAGATGTCCGCTGACAAGGACGTGTACGACGAGCGACTCTGGATGAAGGTCGCCAACCTCACCGGTGCCGCCGGGAACTCTACTGCGTTGGTTGGTACCCCCGATCAGGTCGTCGAGGCCATGTTGAAGTACTACGACCTCGGCATCTCTACGGTGCTACTAAAGGGGTTCGACCCGCTGGCTGACGCGATCGACTTTGGCGAGCGTCTGGTCCCTCGATTACGTGAGGGCGCGAGGTTGCGCGACGGTGTCACCGCAAAGTGAGAGTGTGCCACGTGGCCCATCTGTCCGCGACCAGGACTACGACGAACACGAGCCACGTCGTGCGCACCCGGACTGGAGAGTCGCGGTGTGCTCCCTCGCGCGACGAGGGAGCGGACTTAGGATTCAATCAAGGATGTTGACACACGACGAGAGTTTCCACGAGGAGAGCCTCTGGTTCGGGGCAAGTGAACGACCACTCTTTGGTCGGTTGACGACGCCCTCAACCACGACGTCCAAGGGTGGAGTGGTGCTGTCACCACCAATCGGACGCGAGTCCAGACTTGCTCGCCGCGCTCTCCGCAGCCTGGCCATCTACCTGGCCACTGACGGATACGTGTCACTTCGTTACGACCACTTCGGCACCGGGGACTCGAGTGGATCGATGGACGAGGACGACTTCGATTACGCGTGGGTCGAAGGCGTCGATCAGGCGGCTGCGTTCCTACGCTCTGTCGGAGTGACGTCGATCTCGGCCGTCGGCATGCGCATGGGGGCAACGATTGTTGGAACCGCCGCCTCGGCGTATGACTTAGGACTTTCGTCGTTCGTGATGTGGGACCCCTGCGAGTCGGGGCGAGTTTACGTTCGGGAACTGGATGCCCTGGGCGCGCTTCGACGAAACGTCGTCAAGAGCGAGTTCGGCGAACAGACCTCGATGTTGGAGTACGCCATCGGTGACGAAGCGGTCGGGCGCATGAATCAGTTCTCGCTACGGGAACCGGCGGCACGACCGGTCGCGAAGCGGGTGCTAGTCGTCGTCCGCGATGACCGGACACTTTCGAGTAGGTTCCGAGAACGCTGGAGTTCCGGGGAAGTCGATTGGGCCACGACCTCCGAACAAGGACCGCTACTGGAGACCGAGTTACCGACTTCAGTGCAACCAGTCGCCACGCTCTCAAAGATACGGGCGTGGTTGACCGAGCCCGAAACGACACCCACATCGTTTTCGACTCCCTCGCTCCCGCGCGAGGCCGTACTAGTGAAGGAGCCAAATTCCTTCTCGGTGAAGGAGACGGCGCTGGAATTGGGCTTTCGAAAGATGTTCGCCCTGGTCAGCGAGCCCGTGGGCGAGGCTCACGGACCGCTGATGGTGCTGATCAACGGAATCAATGAAGACCACGTGGGTCCATCGCGACTATGGGTTGAGCTTTCGAGACATTGGGCCAGTCTGGGTCTGCGGTGCGTCAGGTTCGACTACAGCGGACTTGGGGAAAGTCCGTGGCTGCCAAATCAACCCAGTCGACCAGTTTTCGACAAGACCCTCCGTCAAGATATCGTCAACGCAGTGCGCATCGCCAACCTCGGTAAGGCTCAAGACTCCGTGCTGATCGGACTCTGCTCAGGCGCCCAGTTAGCCCTGGAAGCGGCGCTGGAACTCGAGAGTCGTGGGGTGTGCGCGATAAACCCTCAAGTAGGCGCCGGTGTGCTCCGCAGTGCAGACGACTTGAGGCACTCAGACCGAGAGTCAATCCGCTCATTGGCTCGAAGCGTCGAGACGCTCTTAAAGCGGCACCAATGGATCGGGGAGCTGATTAATTGGATATCACGCTTGACGCTCATGTCGGCGTATTCGCCACAGGTGACATCGGCGCTCACGAGGAATGACTCCAACATGCTTCTCTTGTTAGGTCCGGACGACAACTCGCCCTACGCAGGCATCCCGTTGATCGGCTCGGCGGCGCGTCGACGCCTTACTTCATCTGAGCGCATCGATGTCGAGATTGTTCCTGGCTTAGACCACGACTTTCTCAGCACCGTCGGCAGAGGCCGTGCCGTCGCCATCCTCGATGGTTACGTTGTCGAGAACTACGTTGACGCGCCTCAGTAGGGCCGTGATGAACCGCTTCGACTCAATCGCGCGGAGATCTTTGACCGTTCTCCATCGGAGCAAATGAGACGCACCTACTGCGGAGAGCCACCGCCGAACCACTCCTGAAACGCCACCAGTGAACGGGGGGTCTGCGGCCCAAGCGGTAATGCTTTAATATTCCTGCCCCCACCGTCAAAGTAGGTCTCGAACGCGAAGTTCTTGCTGTCGAACGTCGAACCCATCCCGCTGATGAATGCTGGATCGTCTCCGGAAGGGATCGAAGAGAGAGCCCATTCAGGAAAACTCATCGGCTTGCCCTTTGATGCGCCAAACGCTTCGAAGTGCGCGAGCCCAGCGGGTTCGTCGGAAAGTTGCGTGAAGCTCAGTGGGGTTCGCGGGGTTTCGCACCCGACGTCAAATAAATCGAGTCCGATGATATCGACGTACGAATTTCCGGGATAGTACCTCGCGTAGGGAATGCTCTCCTTGCACGCGTTGGGATTCCAGTCGATGAGAAAGTGTTCACCCACTGCATGACGTAGTCCCGTTACTTCATTAGCGAAGCATGTAGCCCATAGTCTCTGTTCACGGATGGTAGTGCCTACAAAATCGTCTTCCCAGATTCCATTCATCTCCGGGCCGAGCCGAAGCACCGAGTTCTCAAGTCCCGCTGCAACGAGATTCTGACCGAACTCAGTGGCGTGAGAGTCGAAATCCCCTCTCGCGCATGACATCTCCCACTTGGAAGGATTGTCGACGTTCTCGAGGTTGGTCGGAATCAAATCAACTTGTAACACGACTTGGCGGATCTGCGGCTCTTGTGCCACCCACGATGTGAATCCGTACTGCGCAGAGGTGACCCATGGGTGCTCCCACGCGCTCCACGTCGGTGCCCCGTTCAAGTACGCAGAGAGACACGTCACAGTCGTGTGTGTTTCATTATCGAAATTGGTGACCGCCGATTGAAGCGACGCATAACCAGTGCCGACAAGGTTGGGATCGAGGCATTCGCTTCGCGAAGGTCCAGTTGTGATGAGTCCCGGTGTCGTCGAAGAGTGTGCGGAATCACCCGTCGCTGTTGTCAACGTCACACTGGAAGGTCCCCCCGCCGCTGACGGAGCCGATGCAATTGACTTCGACGGCACTGGCGAAGTCGCACCGGCTGGAACGCTCGTCGGAACGACTGTAGCGACCATGAGCGCCGAAATGAAAGACGTGAGGGCAACCGTCGTAGAGAGTTTCGACACTACGGATGTCCCTTTCGTGAGCCGTCGCCCGTTCTTAACCATTTTTCCTGCAATTGAAGGTGCGAAGGGACGCGCTGTTCGCATTGACAGCGTTGTTGCTTGATAATTTCCCGATACCACGGGAGAGTGAAAGTTTACAACGAATCAATCCATGAGATTCATGCGGCCCCGTCGCCAGGAGCGATGTCCTAACGTGGAGCTAGTTGGTAATAACCAGTTGACGAGGTGAAACAGCCGCTGATTTGGAACGGACCAGGCGAATGTCGTGCCTCGCGAGACTGCCGCGAACTCCTTTGATATCGCTCGAGACCCCCCGACTACCGTCGTCCCCGTGACGCACATTTCGAAGGTGCAGTATGTCTCGCTAGCCCCTTTCGATCCGCGTTCCGAAACCGTGGTCACGCCTTATCCGAAGCGACGCACATGCGGTCCAAGTTTCGCGTGAATGCTCCAGTTTGTACAATCATGGCGCGCCTGGGAGGCATCTCTCCACACCGATGAGTCGTCAAGAACGAGCTCCGTCAAACTTGATATTTTGTCGCCTTTCTACCGACGATTTACTCGTTCGACGGCAAAGTGACTGTGAAGGTTTCGAAGCGGTTTCGAAACGCGCACACCAGTGTTAATTGCTGAAGAAATCACAGATAGTGAGTACCTTCACGATCACTTTTGGTGAATGATGGCAGCGTACGTCCGGATTCTCGGAGTCATCGCTCGGCACATAGCTGAGGTGGTTCGCCCAAAAAAAGCCCTTGCGGGTAGGGCCACGACCAGTGTCGGGCGCACTGAATAGTTCCTGATTAGAGGCGATGCTGGAGTTTCTTCCGATCGTGGTCACTGGTAACGGTCTAGATAATTATCCCTGGATTACAAGTTGATGAAAATCACGAACTCTCACGACATCCCAAGACAGCACCGTCGCGAGCCCAGATAGATTGCCAGGGTGAGGGCAACGGCGAGTTACGAACAACGCCTCGCGACAGCCCGGCTACTCCATCGCTTCAACTTTGGCCCGACCCCCGGACAGTACGAGGATCTATTGCAACGCGGCCTCGAGGCCACTCGAGAGACGGTGCTCAAGCACGGAATTGAGGACCCAGGGCTGAACTCAGCACCTGCGCTAACTCTCCCCGATCTTGGGCCGTACCCCACACCTAACACCTCGGCGTGGACGGCCTTTTGGAACTCGATTTACGGTGGCAACAACCAGTTGGTGACGTGGTGGCTCGATCGAATGACTCTGGCCAGTTATCCGTTGAATGAGCGCATGACGTGGTTCTGGCACGGGCACTTCGCGACCTCGATCTCGAAAGTCGTGTATCCGCTACCCATGCAGGTACAAAACAACACTCAGAGGAAACTTGCGCTGGGGAATTTTCGAGACCTGGCGAGAGAGATGGTGCTGGACGGAGCACTGAACTTCTGGCTCGACAACGAAGAAAACTATGTCGAGTCGCCGAACGAGAACCTGGCCCGAGAGTTCATGGAACTTTTCACTCTCGGCGTCGGCAAGTTCACACAAGACGACGTCACGTCGGCGGCGATGGCCCTCACGGGTTACGAAACGACGCAGTGGACCGGCGCCGTCTCGCTCAACGCCACCGGGCACTATTCCAAGCCAATCACGATCCTCGGCAGAACGGCGCCGTTCAATGCGCAGGGTTTTGCGGCGCTCGTCGTGTCACTCAGACAGAACGCCAATTTCATCTCGGATCGCTTATGGTTCCGTTTCGTTTCTTCAACTACTTCACCTCCGCCAAACCTCGCGGCGCATTTCAACGATCGAGACGTTGCGTCGCTCGTCAATGCCCTGGTTCGATCCTCGGCCTGGACGAACCCAGCAAACGCTCTCGTCAAATCACCGGTGGAGTGGTTTGTGGGAGCTTGTCGAGCTCTGAAGGTGCAGCCTTCCTCTTTGAATCAGACCAACCTTCAGTGGGACTTATCGCAGATGGGCCAGATACCGTTTAACCCGCCCAACGTAGGCGGGTGGCCCAGCGGTCAGGCGTGGCTGAGCGGCGCCGCGCTTCAGTACAAATTCGCCGTTGCGCAGCTCGTCGTCGCTGCAGGTGACCTCTCGCCCCTGTCAGTGCCGTCGTCCAAAATGGTGCAGGCGTGCGCAGATTGGCTCGGCGTGCCCGAGTGGTCAAGGCGCACGGCAAACAGTCTTGCTGCCGCGACCTCAAATCCCTCCGAAATGGTGACCGCAGCCCTTTGCGCGCCTGAGTACTTGGTGAGCGCATGAACGACTGCTTGATGGATCGCCGCCGGTTCCTGCAGTGGACTGGAGCCGGGGTGTTCGCTGCACTCACGACGCAACTCTCCCTGGAGACACTGGCGGGCGCGGCGAGTTCATCCCCATTGCCAACCAACACACCAATTCTCGTCATCGTGACGCTCTACGGTGGCAACGACGGATTGAACACGGTGGTGCCATTTACGGATCCGAACTATCACAGCACGCGCTCGAACATTGCGTTATCCGGTTCGCAACTTCTCGCTCCAATCTCTGACTCTCTCGCGTTCAACTCGTCCATGCCACAGATCAATACGCTGTACGGCCAGAACAAAGTCGCCATCGTGCAAGGAGTGAGTTACCCGAATCCCAATCTGTCGCACTTCAGCTCCATGGCCATTTGGCAGTCGGCGTCACTGACCGGCGCAATAACCTCGGGTTGGATCGGACGATGGCTGGACCTTCAACCTCACAACCCCTTCACCGCCATTGGCATCGGCTCAACACTGCCTCCTCTTCTCGTAGGTGACAAGAGTGTCGCCTCGATGGTGGACCTCGGAGGCATCTGGCCTCCTGAAGGTTCAGGAGCGACAATCTTGCCGAGCCTTGGCCAGCCTTCCTCCTCGGACGTGCCGCTAGTTGCTTCGGCCGCAACGTCCATTAGCGATCTCTACGCGACCTCCGCGGTGCTGGGGCCACTGGTGACCAAATCGCCTTCCGGGTCATTTCTCAACGAGCAACTCTCTCTCGTTGCGACTCTTATCAATGCAAACGTGCCCACTCGGGTGTGGGAAGTGAATTTGAGTTCGTTTGACACTCATGCAGGCGAACAGGAATATCAGAATGCGTTGCTGGCCGAGGTCGACGCCGCAATAGGCACCTTCATGACGAGCATCGGGTCGGGAAGCCGGTCCAATGACGTCACCGTAATGATCTACTCCGAGTTCGGTCGACGCGTGAAGTCGAACGCGAGTCTCGGAACCGACCACGGGAGTTCAGGCCCAGTATTCATTATTGGCAACTCAGTAAAGGGCGGTCTTTACGGCGAGCAACCGTCGTGTGGCTCTCTGGACGTCAACGGAAACCTTCAAGTCACGACCGACTTCCGTTCCGTCTATGGCGGCGTGCTCGAGGACGTACTGAGTACTCCGGTCGGTGACGTCATCCCGTCGTGGAGTAGCACCGTGTCCGTGCAGTAAGGGAAAGGCAAGGCACGCCAAACCTTTTCGAAAGCGGGCGTTGACATTGCTTCAAGTCGAGAAATGTGATGAAGACGCAAACCGTCCATCTCACTTCACTTCTTCTTTTTTTTCTTCTTCTTCTTCTTTTTGGGGTCCGGGTATTGCTCGCTGCCGTCAGAAAGTTCCCTCGAAAAAATTGACGTCGAGAACTCGGACGAAGCCGGTCGAACGACCTTCCGAATTTCCGGCGATTCTTCTGGTTGAGTGGTCCGCTCGGAGTCCGACGGCCATTGCGTGTCCGGGTCGGACAATGCGAGTGCTTCGACTGACGCCACAGCGCCCTCCGACTGCCGTAACTCGGCCGACTCGTGATTATGAGAATCCCGATTAATTGGTGTCGACGGTGGTTCGATGACCGCCTCGTCGGGTGCCTCAAATGACCCGATTGAGCGATCCCCTTGCAGTTCACTCGACGATACTGGGGCGTGCTCCGTGCTCCTCGATGGTGCCGCTTCACCATGGCCTGCTTCGTTGATATCGCTATCGTGATTAGAGAGGACTTTTTCCAACGTTGGGCGCACCGCGGCCACGCAGGTCGCGCCGTAGAGCGTCAGGAGCACTTCCATCGAGACATCCAAGAATCCTGCGAGGGCGGGAAAGACGTCGACGGACGGGCGCTGCGCGTCCTGTTCGTAGGAGCTGTATGTCGTGCGACTCATGCCAATCTTGTCGGCCGCCTGACCCTTCTCGAGCCCAAGTTCGCGACGCCTCTCCACTAGGGCGCTGCCAATCGTCGCT